>Ga0115550_1000085_pt1 | contig 95086 bp, 89 predicted proteins | sample COGITO_mtgs_1005_FD_87177 | JGI IMG/M metagenome (GOLD analysis project Ga0115550, IMG submission 87177) | Pelagic marine microbial communities from North Sea - COGITO_mtgs_100511 | ecosystem: Environmental > Aquatic > Marine > Epipelagic | place: Germany:Helgoland, sampling site Kabeltonne...
CTTACTGCAATATTTCATTTATCAAGTAATTTGAGTAAAATATTTTTATTCAAAAAAGGCTTGGGTAAAAAACTGTTAATAAATATTGGAATCCCTTCGGTAGTTTTTGTTATTGTTGGTGGTTTTCTGTTAAAGTTGATTAATAGTGATTTTTAGTCTAATCTTTATTATTAAAAGCAAATTAAGTATTGCACCAAATAAGAAAAATGCAATTATTGGAGGTTCTTTCTCTGGATTTTCGGCAGGCTTGTTAGGAACTGCAGGAGCAATAAGAGGACTGACTATGGCTGCTTTCAATTTAGAAAAAAGTGTGTTCATAGCAACTTCGGCGTTTATTGATTTTATGATAGATTTTTCTCGAACATTTGTATGTTATAATAATGGATACATTCATCAGCACGATCTAAAATATGTGCCCTTTCTATTTGTTATTGGAGTGCTAGGTTCTTTTCTGGGTAAAAAAATATTGAATTATATACCCCAATGTAAGTTTCGCAAGTTGTCTCTCTATTTAATTATGTTTATTTGAATAGTTACAGTAATTCAACTATTAGTTAAATGATTAGAAGAAAAAGGTTAGCAAGTAATAAAACTGATCTTAAAAACCTCAAAAACTCATTTCTAGAAATCTCTCTGGCTCCCAAACTTGCTAAATGCTCATTATAAACTTGACAATCTATCAAATTGTAATTCTTATATTTTACCAAATGAATAAAGGCCACTTTAGAAGCATTTGATACTTTAGAAAACATACTTTCTCCACAAAAGATATTACCGATTTCTAGTCCGTATAAACCACCTACTAACTCTGTGGGTCGCTGAGCGGCACTTCGACTTCGCCCTCTGACCTGCCAAACTTCTATAGATTTCGCAACCCCTAATTTGTGAAGGTTAATATATGCCTGCTCCATTTCATCGGTAATCCAAGTTCCAAATTCGTCTTTTCGTTCTGTGTTTTTACAATGAAAAATCACTTCTTCAAAGGCTTTGTTTTCGGTAATAATAAATTCTCTTTTTTTAAGAACCTGCCTCATCGATTTAGAAATTCTTAATTCATCAGGAAATAACACCATTCTTTCTAGTGGACTATGCCAAACAATAGGTTCACCATCAGAATACCACGGAAAAATTCCACGATGGTAAGCGTGTAATAATCGCTCAGTAGACAAATCTCCTCCAAGAGCGATGACACCGTCTTTGGTGGTATTTTCATTAGGCGGAAATTCAATTTTGTTGGAAAGCCAAATCATGATGTATGAAGACAAAAAAGATTCTTAGTTGATTAAATTTTTTATTGTTGGGGAACGAAGTTAAAAAGAAAAGTTAATTCTTTCATTTTCTATTCTTAATGAGGTATTAACTTCTTATTTTTGTACTTCCTTACAAAGGAAAGCAATGAAAACGAAAAGCAAAAAAAAATCTAAAACAAAATTACTACATCAATATTATTCTTATACAGGGTTTTATGCATTTGTTGGTAAAAGCTTAAAGAAAGCTGCCTTACCAATTATAGTTGTTATTGTAGGACTCTTTTTGTTTAACAAGTATGTTTTTACTCTAGATGATGGTTTAGAATTGTTAACCGAAACATTTTCTAGAACTGGTGTTTTGATCACATTTTTTATATCAGAAACGCTTTTAGGATTAGTTCCACCAGAAATATTTATTGCTTGGTCTAAAAAAACAGACGACCCTATTCTTAACCTAGCTATTTTAGCAACACTTTCTTATACTGGAGGAATCTTATCTTTCTTCATTGGTAAAACGATTTTAAAGATTAAATCTGTTAAAAATTATCTTGAAGTTATAATGGCAAAGCATTTAAAAAACACCAGTAAATGGGGTGGTTTTTTAATTCTAATTGGAGCTTTATTACCGATTCCTTTTTCAATTACATGTATGGCTGCAGGGATGATTAAATATCCATTAAAAGGCGTCGTCCTTTTTGGCTTATTTAGATTTCTAAGATTCGCTTTGTATGCTTGGGCAATTTTTAATGTAGTCAGTTAAAACAACTATCTTTATCACATGGGATTAACAAATAATGATATTTTTAAAAAACTACGCGTGGCTCACAAGCTCCGTGATGATGATATTGTAAACATCTGCAAATTGGTAGATTTTAAAGTAACTAAAAGCGAATTAGGCGCGCTATTTAGAAAAGAAGATCATCCAAAATATATGGAATGTGGCGATCAGATTTTACGTAATTTTTTAAACGGATTAGTTATCCATTTAAGAGGTCCGATGCCTCCAAAAAAAGAATAATCAATACGATTAATCTTCTTCTATTGCTTTTTTGAAATCCGAAACAATCTTTTCAACACCTTCATTGATTCTTTTTTCGTCACTATTATAAATAGGTTCTAACGATTTTTTCTCAGGAAACTGTTCTATCATTACTGTAGTAGATGGGAAAGCAAAATCGACTCCTAATTCTTTTGCCAATCTTACAATTGCCATGTGAATTTGATGTCTCGATTTTTGCTCAGTACCCCAAGCTAAATCTTTTAAATACATATTAACTAGTATTAAAAGCGCCGAATCTCCAAATCCATTAAACTCTACATTATACGCATCAGATTTGGTGTCTGGATGGGCAATAATAATCTCACGAACTCCTTTTACAAAAGCTTCAATTAATTCTGGAGGTGTATCGTAACGAATTCCTAAACTTGTATTGTATCGTCTGTACAAGCGCAATCCACTATTGTTAATCACTAATTCTGATAGTTTACTATTCGGAATTTGAAAAACAGTGGTGTCTGCAGCGCGAATTCTTGTGGATCTAAAACCAACTTCTTCTACGGTTCCAACTACTTCGCCAGCAGAGATCCAATCACCAATATGAAATGGTTTATCGACAAAAATCATGACCGTACCAATTAAGTTTTTAACGGTGTCTTGAGAGGCAAATGCTAATGCTAAACCACCAATCGATGCTCCTGCTAAAATAGTAGTTGTATCTACACCAAATTGCACTAACATTCTAAAACCACCAATAACGATGATGACAACATTTAAGAAGTTTCTTAGAATTGGAATTAACTGATCATCTAATTTACCTTCAGTTTTTTCTGTATATCTATGATAAAAACTAACCAAAACTTGGGCAATTTTTAAGAAAACATAGACCCAAAAAATAATTGCAGATACATTGACAGCGATAAAAATTAATTTATTGACTTCTAGACCCAATTGTAAAGATGGTAACACTTTACTTATTAATTCTAATGCAATTAATAAACTGATAGGATGTGCTAACTTTTTAAGAGCAACATTAATATCTCCTAGTTTATTTTTTATGTAATTGAATAAAATTCTACGGAATAAGAAGAACGTGATTTTTTTAGAAATGATGAAAATTAATACGGCACATATTAATAACAGTAGAAAAGTTACATATTGCCAAAGCTCAATTGAAAATACTTTTTTATGACCTGCACCTGGAATAATATCTTGTATTTTTTCTATGTACCAAGGAAAAACCTCTGCATATAAAGCATCTATATTTTGTATTGTTTCAGTTGAATAATACCAATTATCTCCTACTTTTTCAACAGATATTAAAGGCATTCTTTCTGGAAAAAGAATATATTTTGATACAACATCATATCCTAAAGTGTCTTTAAAAGAAGAATCTGCTGGAATTCTATTGAAATCAATTTTTAATCCTTTACCATCTAAAATTCTTTTAATCTTTATGGCAGCTTTAATGGCTTCTTTTTCGGCTAATCCTTTAATTGTCTCTGCTGCACTCTTAGGATTATAAGAATTATTTTGTAAAAAATATATATGGGTATATACAGTAGCTTTAGGGGTCGACAAATCTACTTTCGGCGCTTGCTGTGCAGAAACTATAGAGGTTATAAACAGCAATAAAAAAAGAATTTTCTTCATATCTAAATTGTTAATCATCTGTTAAATGAGGATTCAAATTTAAACCTTTTCAAATTTAAGAGGTCAAAAAAGCATAAATAAACATAACAAATTAGATATTATGAAAAAATTAGCAAGCCTTTTAATTTTAGTATTTGCATTTTCACTGACTACTCAGGCGCAACAAAAACGTAAGAGAAAGCAAAAAGAAAAATTAACGGTAGAACAACAAGCTACTTTAGCTGTTAAAAAAATGGCTTTAGAATTAGAGTTAACAGATGCGCAACAACGCAAACTAACTCCAATTATTACCAAGCAAATTTCTGAAAGAAGAGAACTAGGTGATAAAATGAGAAAAGCTAGAGAAGAAAAGAAAAAAATTGAAGCTACAGATCGTTACAAAAGAGCTAATGAAATGCTCGATAAAAAGTTAGCTTTTCAGAAAGAAATGAAATCGATTTTAAATGCAGAACAATTTGAAAAGTTTAAAAAACTGAGTAAAAAAAAGAGAAATGGGAAAAAGCGCGGAATGAAAATGAAAAAAATGAAGAAGATGAAAGAGCTAAAAGAAAAGAAAAAAGAAGAAAACGAAGATAATTAGTTTTTGAGTTGGTTAGTTTTTAAAAGGCCTGGTTTGGTTAACTGGGCTTTTTATATTCTTGAAACCAACTGCACTTAGAAAGGCTCAGGGTGATAATTTTTATTATTTTTCTATCTTCTTATAACAAGAATAATAATTGTACTTAACACTAACTATTCTCTAAACCAAATAGAATATTCTACATAGTTATTTGCAATTCTATCAATCTCTCCTGAAATCAATTCTTTTGAAATATCTTTTACTTTTTTAGCCGGAACTCCAGCATAAATACTTCCACTTTCTACTCTTGTATTTTTAGTAACTACCGCACCTGCAGCAATAATTGAGTTACTTTCTATCACACAATCGTCCATAATAATACTTCCCATTCCTATTAACACATTATCTTGAATGGTACAACCATGAACAATTGCATTATGACCAATAGAAACATTGTTCCCAATCGTGGTTGGTGATTTTTGATAGGTTGCATGAATGACGGCTCCGTCTTGAATATTGACTTTATTTCCGATTTTTATATAATGAACATCTCCTCGAATAACGGCATTAAACCAAACACTACATTGTTTTCCGATAGTAACTTCGCCAACTATGGTTGCGTTTTCTGCGATAAAACAATCGTCTGATATTTGAGGAGATTTACCTTTGACAGCTTTGATGATTTTCATAATGATTTACTTAAAATAAGATAACAAAGTTGCTTTTTTTGAAGAAGATACCAAAATTTCTTTTCCGCTAGAAACAATCACACTACCACCTTTTCCTTTTTTGTATTTCACTACCGAATTTATATTTACCAAATACGATTTATGAATTCTAGCAAAATCATAAGGTAACAAAGCTTTTTCAAAATATTTTAATGTTTTACTGACTAACTTTTTAGAGTTTTCTAGATGAATCTCTGTGTAATTATCATAATATACGGTCTCAAAACCTGGATGAACAACAACTAACTGTTGTCCTACCATTGCTTTTACTGGATAGTATTCATTGATATAATTGTATCTAAATAATTTTCCGTTAATAGAAACATCTGCGTTTTTAATTGGCTTACTATTTTCCTTATCAACAACTCTTACTTCTACATCAAAAACAACATTTTTTTGAGTACTATATTCTTGAGAGTATACGGTTGTCATTAGAATTAATGACATGATAATTAAAAATAATGTTTGTTTTTCATGATGTACTTATAAAAGAAAGTTCTTTTTCTTTTGTAAACATACAGACAAAAAACGATTCAAAAAAACGAAGTTTCCTGATAAATAGTAGGTTTAGATACAAAAAAACCGGGTTTACTAATTGAGAGGTTCTGTTTACTCATAAAAAAGGTTCGTTTACTCATTACCGATTTTTTATGAATAAAGTTGGTCTTACTATTGTAGTATCATAATCAAATAATAACCCAAACTTTTACCTATTCCCTTTAAAAAACCAATAGTATGAAAACACGAATGTTAAAAGTAATTACAGTTGTATTCTTAGGGATTTCAGTAGCATCATTTACAACAAATTCTTCAGCTAGCAAAAAAAAAGAAACAAACCATTAAAGTAACACTACTACTTGATACTAGTAATAGTATGGATGGATTAATTAGTCAAGCCAAAGCTCAACTTTGGGAAATTGTCAATGAATTATCCTATGCTAAATATGGTATTCAGAAACCTGATTTAGAAATTGCATTGTATGAGTATGGAAACGATGGTTTAGAAGCTTCAGACGGATTTGTAAGGCAAGTTTTACCCATTAAACTATTAATACCTAGATGCTCTCTATTTACAGTTCCCGTTAGTGTAGGAAGAACTATCAATAAGAGTAAACGTTTTTACAAAAACTCTTCTTGGGATTTGGTTGATAAATCTGAAGATACGAATGTGGATTATTCTACAATTAAACGAGAAAATCTTCCAAAAGAATTGAAAAAATGTCGGATACTGAATTAAAAAAATATGTAGAAAAACAGCGAAAAAAAAGAATTTTAATTAAAAAAAAATTAGCGAATTAGACAAAAAAAGAAGGGCTTATATCGCAAAACAAAAAAATGAATCTACAAAGAAAAATGAATTAGAAAGTCTGATTTTACAAGCAATCAAAAAACAAGCAGAAAGAAAGAATTATACGTGGTAATTGATAGTGATAAATTGTTTTGGTTAGAATTCGCGGAAACTTTGATGGTTTTCGCGGATTTTTTATTTTAATAATATACGCTGACCGATAGAAAGTGTATTACTGTTTAATCCATTAACTTCTTTTATTAAAGCTACTGTGGTATTAAACTTTCTAGCTATAGAATATAAGGTATCTCCTTTTCTAACTTGATAATAATTAGGAATCGATTTTTTTACTTTTACAACTGGTTTTTTGGGTCTTTTAGCCGATTCTCTTTTGCCTCTTTTTAAATCTCTTTCGGTAAACTTATCAAATTCGTACAACTCATATTCTTGGATTATTTTAATAAGTTTATTTGGATATTTTTTATCTGTTGCATAGCCTGCTTTTTTTAAGCCTTTTGCCCAACCTTTATAGTCTGTTTTTCTTAATTTGAATAGATTCGCATAACGTCTTCTTCCACTAAGAAACTCTGAATGATCTTCATAAGAGGTTTCTACAAATTTATATTTTCTAAAACACTCTCCTTTTTCATCATCGTCATGATAAACCTTTTCTCCTTTCCAACCAACATGGCATTTTATTCCAAAGTGATTGTTAGATTTTGAGGCCAATTGACTTCTACCGTTTCCAGATTCTAAAATCCCTTGTGCCAAGGTAATACTAGCAGGAATATCATATTTATGCATTTCTAAAACTGCCAGAGGAGCATATTTTCTTACATACTGTAAGGTGTATTTATTTAAAGATTTGTTTCCTCTTTCTAATTTTCTAACATGTTGAATTTGTTGTACAGAAGGTAATTTAGTTTTGTGTTCTACAACCGTAACTTTTTGTTTTTTCTTATTTACGGTTACTCTTCTACTAGAACTACAGCTTGCCAAAAATAAGATAGCCAAAACTCCAAAAAATAATTTAATCTTCATTTATACTATTTTTAAATCTTTCTGTTTTCCTTTTAATCGATGATTAAAACCATCTATTCCTTGCAAACCACCGGTATGTATTATTAACAGTTTACTTCCCTTTGGAAATTTATTTTTTTGAATCCTATCTAAAATTCCGAACATCATTTTCCCTGTATAAATTGGATCTAACGGAATATCTGTTTCATTTTTAAATCGATTGATGAAATGTATCAACTCTTCCGTGTACTTACCATAACCTCCAAAATGATAATCAGTTACTAACCCCCAATTTTGTTGGCTGTCGGTGTATTGTTGAATTTCTTTCGTTAAAAAATCACCTTTTAAAGCTGGAAAACCCAAAACTTTTTGATGCTTTTGAGCGCTATTTATAATTCCGGCTAGGGTTCCTCCTGTCCCCACACATGAACAAATATAATCAAACTCATTGTCTTCGGTTGTTAAAATTTCTTCACAACCTTTCACAGCTAATTCGTTAGTTCCCCCTTCAGGAATAGAATAAAAGTCACCATATTTTTCTTCGAGTATTTTTAAAAAATTAACTGAAGTTTTATTTCTATATTGTTCTCTAGAGATAAATTCAAATTTCATTCCATGTGCTGCAGCATTTCTTAAAGTTGCGTTTCCAGCTAGTGTTTTATCGAGATCTATTCCAAGCTCCTCACCTCTAATAATTCCGATGGTTGAGAAACCTTGTAATTTTCCCGCAACTGCTGTCGCAAGAATGTGATTTGAAAACGCACCTCCAAAAGTGAGAAGTGTTTTCTTTTTTTGAAGAGTTGCTTCTTGTAGATTGTATTTTAATTTTCTGAATTTATTTCCCGAAACAAATGGATGAATTTCATCTTCTCTTTTGATAAAAAGTTGAATGTCTTTTCCTTCTAATTCTGATAAGAATACTTGGGAATTATTGATTTGAAATTGAGTTTCAAAAAAATCAACTGTTGAGTTTATCTTAGTAAAATCTGAAGTTGACATTTTTGATGAAGAATTAATGATTCTCAACAAAAATAATCATATTCATTGGAATGATCATTTTGAAACTAATCAATAACTTTTTAAAGTGAAACCCGCAGTTAAAAACCGGTCTTGTTGTTGCTGATTTACAACCACAATACTTTCAAATGTATGACGATAATTAACTTTGAAGTTCACATATTTCCAAACAGGAAATTCTAAACCTATATCTGCTTGCCATCGATAATTATTACCTTCTTCTAAGGAGGGTTGAAAGTAACTTTCATGATTTAAAATCATTTTGTTTTTAAACAAGCTATATTTTCCATTGAGCCAAATAGTACTTCGCATTGTATTAATAGATTGACTTCCTTTATACTCTGAAAAATTGAAATTAGTAGTAGAAAAATCCGTGTTTTCATACTCGCTAGAAATAGAAATCTTCAACCAATCTTCTTTTTTGTTGTGCACTTGAAAAGTAACTCCGGCTCCTACTAAATAGCGTAAATCAATTTCTCTTCTAAAATTGGTACTTACAAAACCCAATACAAATGGGTATATTTTTCGATCTGGATTGAGGTATAAAAAGTTAAGACTTAAGATATCTTCATCAGCTTTATCTTTTCCAAATGCCTGATAAACATAGGAGTTTTGGTTTTTAAAAACCCAGTTTTTCCAAGGAATAAAACTAACATCTGCCTTAGCTCTAAAAATAAAGGTTTCTACATTTCCCCCTTGATAAAATCCAGTTAAAGAAAGACTTGCTTTAAGTTTAAGTGTATCACTTTCGTTGATTTGAGCCGAAAGAAAAATGGGGAAAATTAAAATAATAAATACAATCTTTTTCATGCTATTTTACTAAAAAATTACTCTTTTGTAAAAAGCTCGAAATATAATTATTTACGAAATAGGAACTCCTTATTTATTAAAAAAAATCTGTCTATTAAAAAACAACATTTTCTAATTCATTTGAATTTCTCATAAAAAAATGAGAAAATTACTAACTGTTGATTTATTACCATGAAAGACCAGCAAACAAATTTAAATTTTGGCGAAAAATTAAGTAAATGGTTGTCATTCAAAGACAGAATTAACCAGCAAGACTTCTGGCTTTTCCATGTTTTGCCATTTGTGCTACTTTACCTTTTACCAATCCCGTTTATATCACTTTTTTCTATCTGGATATTACTGGCAGGCCTTGTGAAAAGTTTCCATGATAGTGATGTTTCCTTCAAAAAAAAGCTACTTCCATTTTCCATAGTTGGGATAGTCGGAATGGTAGTTCTTGCCGTTGTACTTGTCATCATTTTTATTGTCACTTTAATGGGTGCAATGACTGCAAGCATTAGCCCAAATGACTTTAGCGATGGTTTTGAAAATGTCTTTCGAATAATAATATTTGGTATTCCATTTCTTGCGTTGGTGATAATCGCAATATATGCCGGCTTAAAGCCCAGCTCACTGAATAAAAACAAGTACAGGTCACCAACTCCAACCCGATCTTTCATTAGTAAAAAGAATAAAACGAGGATCCGCAGAGGGATTCTGATTTTTATTGTTGTATTCCTCAGTTTGCTTGTTGGATTTGTGGCGATCAGAATAGCTCAAAACAGGAAAGAGCCGGAGCTCCTGAATGCTGAGCTTACCTCCGCAATCAAAGATGGAAAGAATGTAGGTAAGATACGTGCTTTGCTGGAAAATGGTGAAGACCCAAACAAACTAATAAATGGTACCACCCTCCTTAGTGTGGGTGATGTCTCAACATCCCGATCCTACTGAAATTGTATTATTGCTAATACAATACGGTGCAAACCCTGATATTCCTTCAGATATTAAGGGCAAGGAAGCATCCGCGTTAGGAATTGCTGCTGAAGGTGGAAATACCGAAATAACTGAAACACTGTTGAAAAATGGGGGTAGATCCAAATGCCTTTCTGAATCGGTTCATACTCATCGCAACGCTCGAATCTAATCAAATAGAAATCAGCAGGCTTTTGGTAGACTACGGAGCTGACCTGAATTTCTATGCTAATGATGAGGCGCTCTCAACGGTAGCTCAAAATAGGTCAATCGAAGGCGTTGGGTTATTACTCAATAATGGTATCAGTGCAGAACAAATTGAGGTCTTTAAAAAATGGATAACCGCTGAATTAGGTACGATTGAACCTAAAACTAAAGACCATGCTAAATTGATTGAAATTCAAGTACTTTTAATAAACGCCAAAAAGAGCAGTGGAAAATAAATACCAAATATTGGGGTAAGACTATAATTGCTAACATTTACTGGCCGTTAACGAAACTTCAAAAACTCCTAAAAATCAGTAATCTCTTGTTCTACTTGCTCCCAATCTGACATTAGAGATTCTAGTTGGGCTTTTTTAGCTTTGTAGTTTTCAAAGAATTTGGGTTTACTAGAGACTTCATCGTAATTTTCTGCTAAAGCTAAATCTATCTTTGCAATTTCAACTTCTAAATCGCTAATCTGAGTTTCAATTTTAGACAACTTATTCTTTAACTTTCTAAGTTCCTTTTCTTGATCTCTAGAGAGTTCATTTTCTTTTTTAGCTGCTGCTTTATCAACTTTTATCACAGTCCTTTTTTCTGCTTCACGCAGGTTCTCCATCTTATGTTGCTCTAGGAAATAATCGATATCTCCTAAATATTCTTTAATTACTTTGTCTTTAAACCCGTAAACTGTTGATGTTAATCCTTGTAAGAAATCTCTATCATGCGATACTAAAATTAAGGTTCCATTAAATTGATTTAAGGCTTCTTTTAATACGTTTTTAGAGGCAATATCTAAGTGGTTTGTTGGCTCATCCATAATTAAAACATTAAACGGACTTAGCAACAACTTACACAATGCTAATCGATTTCTTTCTCCTCCGGATAATACTTTTGCTTTCTTGTCTACAGCATCTCCACCAAACAAGAAAGAACCCAACATGTCTCTAACACGCATTCTATTTCCGTCAGTTGCAGCATCTTCCATAATTTCTAAGACGGTTTTTTCTGGCGGTAAATGTTCAGATTGATTTTGAGCAAAATATCCTATTTCTACATTATGACCTAGCTTTAAATATCCTTCAAACGGAATTTCACCAACCATCATTTTTGCCAAAGTAGATTTCCCTTGTCCATTTTGACCCACAAATGCAATTTTACTATTTCGTTCAATTAATAAATCTACATTTTCTAAAACGTGTTTATCACCATAACTTTTACTGATTTTTTCAGCCTCTACTACAATTTTTCCAGGTTCTTTAGAAATCGCAAAACGCACATTCATTGCTGCATTATCATCCTGATCTACTTCAATAAGTTCTACCTTATCGAGTTGTTTCATTAAGGATTGCGCCATGGATGCTTTGCTGGCTTTTGCTTTAAATTTATTGATTAACAGTTGCTTTTGCTTAATCTCTTTCTCTTGATTTTTCTGTGCTTGTAACTGCTTCTCTTTGATTTCTCCTCTTAATAATAAAAACTGTGAATAAGGTTTTTTATAATCGTAAATCTGACCTAAAGAAATTTCTATAGTTCTGTTGGTTACGTTGTCTAAGAACATTTTATCATGCGAAACCAAGACTATCGCTCCTGTATATGATTTTAAAAAATTCTCTAACCAGATAATTGATTCGATATCTAAGTGGTTGGTTGGCTCATCTAGTAACAAGATATCATTATTCTGTAATAACAGTTTTGCTAATTCTATACGCATTCTCCATCCTCCAGAAAAGGTATCAGTTAGTTTATCAAAATCTTCTCTTTGAAAACCTAACCCTTGTAAAATTTTCTCTGTATCACCTTGATAATTATACCCACCTAATAATTCATAGCGTTCTGTAAGTTCTGTTAAATCGATAATTAACTGACTGTATTCTTCACTTTCGTAATCGGTTCTCGTCGCTAATTGCTCGTTGATATGTTCTAACTTTACTTCTATCTCTTTGATCTCCTCAAAAGCTTGATATGCTTCTTCTAAAATGGTTCTTCCTTCAACAAAATCAATATCTTGACGCAGAAACCCTATTTGGATGTCTTTATCAAAAGCCATGGTACCACCACTAGTTTCAATATCTTTAGAAAGTACTTTTAAGAGTGTAGATTTTCCTGCTCCGTTTTTCCCAATCAGTCCAATTCTGTCTCCTTTATTCAATTTGAAGGTGATTCCGGAAAACAAATCTGTCCCCATAAAAGAGACCGTTAAATTATGTACGTTAAGCATGAAGTTTCAATAATTTTTTTACGGTGCAAAACTAGGTATAAATAAATTAAACTTCCAAGTAAAGTATTTTGTATCGTTTGATTTTTGAGTACCTTTGTTATCGGAAGTTTTTTTATAGAAAAATCATATTTCTAAGTTTAATTATGTTTAAAAAAGGGAGCAAAATATACAGTATAGCTAAAGGAAAATGTCCTAGATGTCAAAAAGGTGATTTTTTTGAACATGGTCTTACAATTAATCCCTTAAAATTTACTGAGATTAAGAAAAACTGTAGTGAATGTAATCTTAAATACATGTTAGAACCTTCCTTTTTTTATGGAGCCATGTATGTAAGTTACGCCATTACTGTAGCATTATGTGTCATTACATTTATTATCTCTAAAGTTTTTATTGGATTACCTCTTTTGACTTCTTTTGCAACGGTATTTATAGCTTTAATGGTCTTAGCTCCGCTAAACCTTAGACTTTCTAGAATTCTTTGGATTAATATGTTTGTTTCTTTTGAAGAAGAAACTACTCATCCTTAAGCTTAAATCGACTACAATCTATTCCAGAATCTAATGCTTTTTGATATTCTAAGAAGTTGTAAAGCTGTTTTGAAACCAAAGGTGCAATCATAACGCCTCTAGTTCCTAAACCGTTTAAAACGGCTAATTTTGGGTGTTTTGGATGGATTCCAACCAAAGGTCTTCTTCCGCTTACCGTAGGTCTAATTCCGGCTGAATGATCTATAATTTCATAGGGTGTATTAATTACTTTATCTAACTTCTCAACTAACTCATCTCTTCCTTCTTGAGTGGCATCAGATGTTTTATCTGTCCAGTTAAACGTTGCGCCCACTTTATACAAATCATTTCCCATTGGCAGAACGAATATGGTTGATTTAATTAAAAAATCAACATTCAATGCTGGTGCTTGTATGGTAAGAGTTTCTCCTTTTGCTTCGTTTAGCGGAAGGTAGTTAAAAAAAGGATTTTGTTTGATTCCGAAACCTTCACAAAAAACAATTCTATTTGTAACAATCTCTTTATAATGAATATCATTATCTGAAAAGTTGATTTTGGAATGCTCAAATTTTTCAAAACGAATTAGGTTTTGATTAGTTAAATACGTTCTGTAATTATTGATGAGTGACAGTGTATCTATTCTTCCGGTTTGATAGACTTCTCCAAAACCAAAATCACCTTGTATTGTATCTATCTTTTCTGATATAATTTCAGGATTCATATAGTCTGAAAGTAATGGTTTATCAGAAGCTAAATACCAATTATTTTGCTCTTCGATACTTTTAAATACTTTTCTAGTCGAAAATTTATAATCTAATTGAGTTTTAAATTTTTTCTCTAAAGATTCATAAAAAGGCAAGGCAACTTCCAGCTGTTCTTTCGCATTCCAAACTGGAGTAAATCGTTTTAAGATGACAGGATTGTATACTCCTCCTGCAACCAAAGAAGAGCTTTGAGAATTATCTTCAAAAACCAAAAAGGTGTTGCCTGCTTTAACAAGTACTTCTGCAAAAGCTAAACCTGCTAATCCTAATCCTACAATGATATAATCTAATTTCACATTTCAAAATTACTGATTTACAATAAAAAAGCGTTCCGAAATTCGAAACGCTTTTTAAAATTTATATGATTTGGAAATTTAATAATTCCACATATCCATTTCTCTATTTCTAATACCTTCTTTAATTCTATCTGCTTCTAGTAATTGAAATAATGCATTTCCTCTAATGTAATCTGCAATTTTTCTATTCCCATAAACATTTTCTTCTCTTACAATTACAGAACTAAATCTTCTAGCATTTAATAAGTGATCAAAAGAAATTGGTTGCGATACATTTTTAGGATTAAATACTTTAGCATCGTGTAAAACTTGTCTAGCTGATGGATAGAAAACCCAGAAAAGTTCATAAAGAGCATCGTCTTCAATACCAACTAATCCAAGAGTTAACACATCTTTTCCCATTGGAGCTATCGCCAACAATCTGTATTTTAATTCTCCTTGACGTTTGTCAAAATACCACATACCTTTCATCATATACCCCTCAATATCTTGGGTTTTAATTCTAAAAGTATCTTGAAAATTACCGTTTAGACGAATGTTTATTAATTTTTCATCTATCTCAGCTTCTGTTACTTTAGAAGTAAAGAAAGAATCTGAGTAAACATTTTTAATATCTCCTTTTCTAATTCCATTTAAGAGTGTATCAAATAGAGAACGTCTATCATTAGAAATATTGGTAGTATCAATTGGATAATAATATGGTAGGTTTATTTTTTGGTTTAAATCTACAAACTCCCAAACTACTTTAGACCAAAGAATATCTCTGTCGTCTATGTAACCATAGGCTAATGGAGCATCATTATCTGCTGCAATCTTCTCTTTTGTTTTTTTACCAATAGCTTCTACCTTATCAGCATTTAATAGATTGGCTTGGGCACTTACGTAGCTTGTTGCTAACAGTGCAATAACAACTATATAAAAACGCTTCCTTATCATACTACTTCTATTTAAAACTCTTAATTTGTAATATTTATACTTACAGGTAATACTTTTTTAATTCTGATATTTTTAACTTTCTCATAAGCTTCAATATCAAATATTGTAATAACATCACCTCTTCTAGCTTTTGCTAAAGCTTTTTTAGCACGTGCATCTAGTTTATCTCCATTTACTTTTACGGCTAATTGACCTGGTACTTTTATTGTAAATGCTCTTACTATCAATTGTAAATCAAACACAAAATCTGGTAACGCTGCGCCAATTGGCACATTGTTTAAACTAGATTTTGGCATTGGCACAATACCAAAGTCGTTTCTAACGGTTCCTGCTGCTGCGGGAATGTCTTTAATTCTGAAAGTTTTTGGCGTATTAATTGTTTTACCACTACTTAATTTAGCGCTAACATTAATCTGAACTTCATCTCCAGAACCTGGATTTAGAATATATTTTCCTAAACCTGATCTAGTTAATTTATTGTTCCCTGGTACACTTGGAGTAATATCTTTATCTCCTACACCTGGAACAGATATAGAAATAGGATTGTCTAAACCTCTATATACTACATTCATTTTATCTGCAGAAATTACCGCTTCACTTGGCTCTGCAATTACAGAATAAGTACTTTCAAAAGAAACTGGTACAGGTTTTCCATCCTGCATAAATGTGATGGTTCCTTTGATGTCGTTAGAACCTACATTTCCAGCAGGAATATCAACCATTACTTGACCGTCTTTAACTTTGCTTGTTGCATCTCTTCCATTTAAAACAACTTTAGTAGGAACCAAAGTAGCGTCATAACGACCTAATACAATTTTACCAGTAACTTTTTCTCCAGCAAAATAAGCTGTTTTATCTAATGCAACAATCCCTTTATAATTTGTTAAAGATGCTTCTGTTTCTAACTGCCCTCCTAACAAATTGGTATAGATTTCCGCTTCAGTACTTTTTACATCTCCCTGTATTTGAGTAATATTAGCCAAAGAAGTGATCATAGGCATTCCTTCATAACGACTACGAATCCATGGAATATCTGGTGTACCTTCTTCTCCTGATGGTTGAGGATCTGTATTGAATCTTTTTCTGATATTCGTAATTAAATCAGGATTTGCACTAGAACCAAGAATAGATAATAAATTATCTCTATAACTATTGATCTTTTTAACAAATTCTTCTCCCTCTGGAGTTAATCCTTCACCTGTAAAAAACATTTCATCTAATCTGTCTCCACCACTCATGGCTTCGTAATTAGTTTCGTCTTCTTCTTCAGTATCAGCTAAAATAGAATCTTTTACAGCGCTCATATAGTTATACAAATCACTAGATAATTTATTAATTTGTTTTGCTTTTGTATTTACCTCACTATACTTATCTGGTTGATCTGTTGCTTTTGTTTCTAAACTAGCTAAAATGTTATTGATATTTGTTGAAGAAGCTACGTTTGCATCTTCAATCTTTTCTTTCATAAATCCAAATGATGATAGTACTTTTTTATCCATCTGCATTGCTAACATTGCAATGAAAATCAGATACATTAAGTTAATCATCTTTTGCCTTGGGGATAATTTTCCTCCTGCCATGTGTGTCTTAGTTTTTTAAGTTATACAATAGATGAACTAATTATTTACTAGACATTGCAGAAAGCATTCCACCATACACTCCGTTGAGAGATGACAAATTACTTGCTAATGATTCCATTTGTTCTTTTAATCGCTCAGAATTTTCAATCATCGAATTGTTTAATTCTGATTGTTTGTTAGAATGCTCCATTTGGACTTGGTAAAGTCCATTTAAAGATTCCATTTGAGTAGTAGCTAATTCTACTTGCTCATTGTATTTTGCTGTAGATGAAATAGATTCTGAAGCAACACTTAATCCTTCGGCTGCAGTATGAAAACTTTTAATACTATTTCCTAAGTTTGTCATTAATTCGGTATCTACATGTGCCTCTTTTAGTAGGTTGTCTAATTTTTGAGATAACATTCCTTGTGTACCAGCTCCTTCGCCATCTGCATCTTGTAATTCTGGATATACTTTTGTCCAATCTAAATCATCTTCAACAGGTTCAAATGCAGAAATTGCAAAAACTAAAGCCTCTACAGCCATCCCTATAGTTAACATTAAACCTCCTGTTAACGGACCTATTGATATATGTTGTATTTTAAATAAAGCTCCTAAGATTACGATTGCGGCTCCTAAACCGTAGGCCATATTAAAAATTTTCTTTGTTGATTTTGACTGTGCCATAACTTTGAATTGTTTGTTTTGGGGGTTAACTATTAATTATTTGTTTGTGTTCTTAATACTCCTAAAGAGTTTTGTACGGTTCTAAAACCAATGTAACTTCTTGCAGTGTCTCCATATTCGTAATCTCGGGTACTAACTTCTAAAAAGTATGCCACATCTTTCCAGGATCCACCTCTTATTATTTTTCTTTTGTTGTTTCTATCTTCAACATTAGGGTTTACTGTAGAACCCATATAATAAGAAGACAAATTATAAGACGTATTAGTCCATTCTGCAACATTACCAGACATGTTGTAAAGTCCATAGTCATTTGCATTGAATGATTTTGCTTCAACTGTATATAAAGCTCCATCGACCGCATAATTTCCTCTTACGGGTTTAAAGTTTGCTAAGAAACAACCTCTATCACTTGTTGTACTTGGACCTCCCCATGGATATTTTCCAAATTGCAATCCACCTCTTGCGGCATATTCCCATTCTGCTTCTGTTGGTAATCTAAAACTCGAAACTGGAATAGCCTTTTTTACATCTCTCATTCTATCATTTTTATTCTTAGTTCTCCAATTACAAAAAGCTTGCGCTTGATACCAGTTTACACCAACAACAGGGTAATCATCATATGCTGGATGAAAAAAGTAATCTTGATGCATTGGATCGTTATATGAATAATTAAAATCTTTTACCCAAACAGTAGTATCTGGATAAACACTTACAGTTTCATTGATTAAAAAATCTCTTCTGTTACCAACACCTTTTGCTGCTGCATTTCCATCAAACCAAGAATATGTATATTTCAAAAATTCTGAATTAAATGTTCTTATTCCATTAGTCGCTAAGTCTTTTTTTATATATAAAGAATCCATAACTTCTGAATAATATTCATCTGGATATTCAGCAGTATCCCAAATAATATCATTTTGCCAATTAAGTGGTTTTAAAGAATCTAATCCTGCACCAATATCGTAATAGTTTTCAAACATATATTTCTGATATGCACTTGCATTAGTTGTGTCGACTACAGCAAAAGCAAAATCATAAATTCCTCCGGTTAAAGGCTCCCCATTAGCATTTATTAAACTTCCTCCTGAAGCAAAATCAGCCATATAAGCCAGCTTTGTTCTAACAATAGAATCTTTAACCCAGTTTACAAATTGTTTATATTCTGAATTTGTAATTTCTGTTTCGTCCATATAAAAAGGCCTAACAGTTACCGTTCTAGCAGGCGCACTCATTGTTCCTGTTATATCTTCATCTTGTCTACCCATGGTAAAAGATCCACCTGGAATAGAAACCATTCCGAAAGGTTTTTCTGCAAACCACTTCCCGTTAGATTTAACTCCAACTAGCTCTCCTCTATCATTAGAACCACATCCATAAAGTATTGTAATTACAAATGTGTATAATATTGCTTTCTTCATATTTTATATTCTTTCCTAAAAAAGTCCGTAAACCTAGAGTTTTTTTCTCAAAAACACAATCGATTCGTTGTATTTTAACGCAACCTTTTTAATGCATTTTGTTTAAACCATCTTTCTTTGTGCCTTAAACCACCTATCAGGTATCAACTGCTCTGTTGTTTCTATGTAATCTTGATAGGTACATGGTACTAACGCATGTCTTTTATATTTATTATCTTTTATCAAATTTATCTCCATCCACCATCTTCCGGTTTTATCACTCTTGTAAAAATTGATGGGATCATCATTTTCTAACAAAACTGTGAACTTTTGATAATTCTCTTTTGTGCTAAATGGGTAATCTTTTGCTCTAAAATTTACTCCTTCAATAAAATACCAGATCATTTGAGCTATTAAATGAGCTGTTTGGTAGTTGGAATCGTATTTTGAATTGTATTCATAAATTCCGAATGAAGAAACTTTATCGCTTATTCCCGCGTATCTTGCAATAGCACAAATTTCTTCTCCATAAAACCCATTAGGAGACACATTATTGTTTGCTGGAGCATCACTTTGTCTTACAGAACCAATATCTATACTAACAATATCAGCATCTCTAAACACCGGCTCCACAACTTCTAAATTTTTAGCTTCTCCTAATCGATAAGTGTCAAAATTTAAACTTTGAATTAAATTAATTTCTTCTTGAGAATTAAAATAAGTTTGATAACCAATATTACTGTAATTAAACAGATTACTTGGCTCTTCCATAATTATTTTACTTAGGTAAGATTTTGAAGACAACTCATCTTCTAGATTTCCTAAATCAAACATACTATCCACTGTAACTAAATTTACAGTTTGTTCTAATTCATCGTAAGCTTTATAGTTTGAAAAAGTTGCATCTTGACCTCCTCCTATAATAATTGGTAAAATATTTAATTTTAACAAATCGGCGATAACTTCTTTTACCGCATAATGTGTGTCTGAAGTTGAATTTCCTTTTTTAATATTTCCTAAATCAGCAATACTTGTATGCCAATTTCCTGGAAATAATTGATATAAATGTCTTCTAATGTGATGTAGATCCTTTCCGCTACCAAAGTTATCTTCAGTATTTCTATCCTCTTCGACCCCGATAATAGCTAAATTTATTTCTGATAAATCAGGAAACCCTTTAGTTTGGGTGTGTACTTGTATGTTTGCTCCAAGAGAATTTAGCGGCAACAATACAGAGTGGGCAACAACGGAGTCTTTTATAGGGGATAAAAAGTCTAAGTTCATTTATAAATTATAGATCTGTGTGCAAGATAACGAATTCTTATTTCTTTTTAGCTGTTTTCTTTTTTACTGTTTTCTTTTTTGGAGCCTTAGCCTCAATCATCTTTATAGCTTCTTCTTTTGTGATTTTATCAATATCTGTAGTTTTTGGTAGCTCAATTTTAATTTTTCCTTTTAAAACATTGAATCTACCCCAACGTGCTTTCTCTACTCGAATACCAACATCTTCCCAATTATGAATTAGTTTATCTATTTCTTTTTGTTTTTTTACTTCAATTAACTCAGTAATATCATCGTTTGAAAGATTATTAAAATCGTATTTTTTACTTACGTTGATAAAAATTGAATTCCATTTTATAAATGGCCCAAAACGACCTACTCCTTTTTGAACGGGTAAGTCTTCATAATGCGCAATAGGGGCATCTGCTTTTTGTTTCGCAACTATTAATTCTTCAGCTCTTGGCAAATCGACTTCCATCGGATTTTCCCATTTATCTAAGGAAACAAACATTTTTCCAAATCGGATATAAGGCCCAAAACGTCCATTAGAAACTATTACCTCTTCTCCTTCATAGGTGCCTAAGGTTTTTGGCAATAAAAATAACTCTAAGGCTTCTTCTAAAGTTATGGTTCCTAAATTTTGGTCTTTATTTAAGCTTGCAAATTGCTTTTCTTCATCATCTGGAGCTCCAATTTGTGCTATCGGTCCAAATTTTCCTAAACGGACTAACACCGTTTTACCCGATGTAGGGTGCTCTCCTAAAATTCGCTCACCACTTTCTCTTTCTGCATTTTCTTTAACGTCTTCAACATTTTCATGAAACTTAGCATAGAAACCTTTGATCATTTCTGTCCAATTTTCATCTCCTTCAGAAATATCATCAAAAGAAGACTCTACTTTTGCAGTAAAACCGAAATCTAGAATATTTGAAAAATTAGCAACTAAAAAATCATTAACAATGTTTCCAATGTCAGTAGGAATTAATTTATTTTTATCAGAACCTGTTCTCTCAGTTAAAATCTGATTTTTAATCTCTTTATTAGACAAGATTATTTGTTCATAATCTCTTTCAACACCTTCACTTTGCCCTTTTTCGATGTACCCTCTTCTTTGCACCGTAGAAATTGTTGGCGCGTAAGTTGACGGCCTACCAATACCCAATTCTTCTAACTGTTTTACCAAAGACGCTTCAGTGAATCTATAAGGCGGGCTCGTAAATCGTTGAGTAGCGTTGATAAAGTTATAGTCTAAAGTTTCTCCAACTTTTAATTTTGGCAACATACCTGCCTGCTCCTCGTCCTCGTTATCGTTTCCTTCTAAATATACTTTTAAGAATCCTTCAAACTTAATCATTTCCCCATTTGCGGTAAAAATCTTTTCGTTTTCTGAGTTCTCAATCTTTATGTTGGTCCTTTCTAATTGAGCGTCACTCATTTGAGAAGCCAAGGTTCTTTTCCATATCAGATCATACAATCTATTTTGATCATATTCAGTAGCAATGGAATGCATTTTCATGTTTGTAGGTCTAATGGCCTCATGAGCTTCTTGAGCACCTTTAGATTTCGATTTGAAAACACGTTGCATGCTATATTCTTTTCCGTAAGAACTTGTAATTTCTTCGGCAGCTTCATTTCTAGCATCAACAGATAAATTTACACTATCTGTTCTCATGTAAGTAATTAAACCTGCTTCATATAAACGCTGAGCAACTTGCATCGTTTTTGCAACAGGGAAACCTAATTTTCTTGATGCTTCTTGCTGTAAAGTTGATGTTGTAAACGGTGCTGCAGGTGATTTCTTAGCTGGCTTTTTTGTTAAATCTGCTATAGAAAAGTTTGCATTGGCACAAGAATTTAAAAAACGTTCTGCTTGTTTCTTAGAATCAAAATTCTTTGGAATTGTTGCTTTAAAAGTTTTTCCTTCATTGTTAGAAAATTCTGCAACTACTTTATAATGATTTTCAGTTGTAAAGTTTTGAATACCTCTTTCCCTTTCAACGATTAGTCTTACAGCTACAGATTGAACTCTTCCTGCAGATAAACCTCCTTTTACTTTTCTCCATAAAACTGGCGATAATTCATATCCAACAAGACGATCTAAAACTCTACGTGCTTGTTGAGCATTGACCATATTATAGTCTATATCTCTAGGGTTTTCAACGGCTTTTAGGATGGCTTTTTTAGTAATCTCATGAAAAACAATACGTTTAGTATTTTCTTCTTTTAGACCTAGTTGCTCCTTTAAATGCCACGCTATCGCCTCTCCTTCTCTATCCTCATCACTTGCTAACCAAACAATATCTGCTTTTTTAGCCAATGACTTTAGCTTTTTTACAACCGCCTTTTTATCATCTGAAACTATATATTTTGGACTGAAGTCTCCATCAACATCAATACCCAATTCTTTGGATGGTAAATCTGCTATATGACCAAAACTCGATTCAACTTGAAAATCTTTTCCCAAAAATTTTTCTATAGTTTTTGCTTTAGCTGGTGACTCTACAATTACTAAATTCTTTGCCATGTTTTTTATATGTTTTTCCAAAAACAAGTCATCTATAAAACTTTATTTCGGTTTGCAAAAGTAGAGAGTTTTTTTTTATCAGCTATTTTTTATCTAAAATCTAATCACTTAAATAATCCTTTTAAATAGAAATTTAATGACAATCTGTCATATTTTTTCTATTTTGGTTGTATCTTTGTAACCAATTTTTAAAGATGAAACAGATAGAAAAAGTAATAGACGAAAAGATACAGGGAAAAGCACTTATAACAGAGCAAAAAGAAGGAAACACTAAGAAACTTTTCATAGAAAGTTATGGGTGTCAAATGAATATGAACGATAGTGAAATTGTTGCTGCAATTCTTGATAAAGAGGGATATAACACTACACAGATTTTAGAAGAAGCTGATTTAGTTCTAGTAAATACCTGCTCAATTAGAGAAAAAGCTGAAACCACTGTAAGAAAACGTTTACAAAAATATAATGCTGTAAAAAAAGTAAATCCAACTATGAAAGTTGGTGTTTTAGGCTGTATGGCAGAACGTCTGAAAGAAAAATTTTTAGAAGAAGAAAAAATTGTTGATTTAGTCGTTGGTCCTGATGCCTACAGAGATTTACCTAATTTATTGGCAGAAGTTAATGAAGGAAGAGAGGCTGTCAATGTTATTTTATCCAAAGATGAAACCTATGGAGACGTTTCTCCAGTACGTTTAAACTCTAATGGAGTTTCTGCATTTGTATCAATAACACGAGGGTGTGATAATATGTGTACTTTTTGCGTTGTTCCTTTTACAAGAGGTAGAGAAAGAAGTCGAGATCCCAAAAGTATTCTTCAAGAAGTTCAAGAAATGGTAGATAAAAACTTCAAAGAAATTACACTTCTCGGTCAGAACGTAGATAGCTATTTGTGGTTTGGCGGCGGGCTAAAAAAAGATTTCAAAAAAGCTTCAGAGATGGCGCAAGCTTCTGCGGTTAATTTTTCTCAACTATTAGATATGTGTGCTACAGAATTTCCAAAAATACGTTTTCGCTTTTCTACTTCTAATCCACAGGACATGAGTTTAGACGTAATTCATACCATGGCAAAACATAAAAATATTTGCAAATATTTACACTTACCTGTACAAAGTGGAAGTAACAAAATACTAAAAGCGATGAACAGACAACATACTCGAGAAGAATATATGGAGTTAGTTGATAATATTTTTAAAATCATCCCTGAAATGTCTTTAAGTCAAGATATGATTGCTGGTTTTTGCGGTGAAACAGAAGAAGATCATCAAGATACTTTAAAGTTATTGGAATATGTGAAATATGACTTCGGTTTTATGTTTACCTATTCTGAAAGACCAGGTACTTTAGCTGGTAAAAAAATGGAGGATGACGTTCCTTTTGATACTAAAAAAAGACGCTTACAAGAGTTAATTGATCTACAATTAAAGCATAGCTTGTACAGAACTCAACAACATTTAGGGAAAATTGAAGAAGTATTAATTGAAGGAACTTCTAAAAAAGACCCTAATCAATGGAAAGGGAGAAATACACAAAATACCGTGATTGTTTTTCCAAAAGAGCATTATAAAATGGGAGATTTTGTGAATGTTAAAGTAGAAGATTGTACTTCAGCAACCTTAAAAGGAACTGCTGTCGGATATTCAGATAACAACTAAAAAGTTACCCGTTTACACGGGCATAAGTATGGAAAACTTACAAGCAATAAAACAACGATTTGGGATCATCGGAAATGATGTACAACTAAGTCGTGCGCTAGAAAAAGCTGTACGAGTTTCTCCTACAGATATTTCTGTATTAGTTTCCGGAGAAAGCGGAGTTGGAAAAGAAAATATTCCAAAAATAATTCATCAACTATCACACAGGAAACATGCAAAATATATAGCTGTAAACTGTGGTGCTATTCCAGAAGGAACCATTGATAGTGAGCTTTTTGGTCATGAAAAAGGAGCTTTTACAGGAGCTTCAGCTGCTAGAAAAGGGTATTTTGAAGTTGCAGACGGAGGAACCATTTTTTTAGATGAAGTAGGTGAATTACCATTAACTACCCAAGTTCGATTATTACGTGTTTTAGAAAATGGAGAATTTATAAAAGTTGGTTCTTCTCAGGTTCAAAAAACCAATGTTCGAATTGTTGCTGCCACTAATTTAAACATGCATCAAGCAATTCAAAAAGAAAAATTTAGAGAAGATTTATACTACAGATTAAGCACCATAGAAATTCATTTACCTCCATTAAGGGAACGTAAAGAAGATATTCATTTATTATTTAGAAAGTTTGCTTCTGATTTTGCACAAAAATATAGAATGCCAACGATTCGATTGGATGAGAATGCGACCAACCTTTTATTAAATTATCGTTTTCCAGGAAACATTCGTCAATTGAGAAATATTGCTGAGCAGATTTCTGTAGTTGAAGAAAACAGATTGGTCACTGGTGAAAAAATTAGTCAGTATTTACCTAACAACAGAGGGAATTTACCGGCTTTAATTGATGGAAACTCAAATAAAAGTGATTTCTCCACAGAAAGAGACATTATGTATAAGGTGCTTTTTGATATGAGGAATGATTTGAATGATCTAAAGAAATTAACCCTCGATTTAATGCGTAGTGGTAATTCTGAAAAAGTTCAAGAAGAAAATCATCAATTGATTGAAAAAATATATCAAGAAAAACAAGCAGATAATTACCCTGTAGAAGTTGTTCAATTACCCCAACATTTAAATTCTAAAAGTGATTTTGACTTTGCGGAAGATATTGAAGAATCTGAAAATTTATCACTACAAGAAAAAGAAATAGAGATGATAAAACGTTCTCTAGATAAAAACAACGGAAAAAGAAAATTGGCCGCAAAAGAACTTGGCATTTCGGAACGAACTTTGTACCGAAAAATCAAACAATACGATTTATAATTATATTGTACATTTGAATTATATTATGAAAAAAATAGCAATTCTCTTTATATTCTTTATCACTACTACTCTTTTAATAAGTTGTGGTATCTATAAATTTAATGGAGGTTCAACTGGAAATTCTAAAACACTTCAAGTTGATTTCTTTCCAAATCAAGCAGCATTAATTGAACCACAATTAAGCCAACGTTTTACACAAGACATGCAAGATTTATTTTTGCGTCAAACAAATCTGGAGCAAGTTAGAACTGGTGGGGATTTACGTTTTGAAGGTGAAATTATAGCATATCGCGTAAGTCCAATGAGTGCTACTTCTCAACAAACTGCGGCACAAAATAGATTAACAATTACAGTAAATGTTCGTTTTTACAATCGTTTAAAGGAAGAAGATGATTTTGAAAAACAGTTTTCTTTTTATTCTGATTTTGATGCAAATGCTCAATTAACAGGAGGTGTTTTAGATGCTGCTTTAGATGAAATTTTAGAGCGAATTATTCAGGATATTTTTAATGCTTCTTTAGGAAATTGGTGATGAATATAGGAGCATATACCAACTTATTAAACAATCCTGAAGTTCTTAAAGAGAGTCAAGCCTTAGAACTAAAATCTATTATTAGAGAATATCCATTCTTTCAATCGGCGAGAGCTTTATATCTAAAAGGTTTAAAAAATCAAGAAAGTTTTCGATACAACAACGAATTAAAGGTTACGGCTGCGTATACAAATGATAGAAGCGTTTTGTTTGACTTTATTACCTCAAAATCTTTTCAAAAAAATAGGGATATTCATCAACAGATTTCAGAAAAAATATCGGAACACGATGTTTTTGAACATGAAGAAATACCTATTACTGTAGAGAAAGAATTAGATTTAGGAACTCCAATTAATTTCTCTAAAAACGAAACCCATTCTTTCCAAGAATGGTTACAACTTTCCAAACAAAAGCCAGTCATTAGAGAAAATCTTGAAACCAAAGCTAAAGAGATTAGCAAAGATTTTTTAATTAATCAATTTATTGAGAAAAATCCTAAAATTATTTCAGTTAAAAAGGACAAAGAAACAACGATTTCTATTCCAAAAAATAAAACCGATAAATCTTTAATGACTGCTACTTTAGCAAAGGTTTATTTAGAGCAAAAAAAGTTCCCGCAAGCTATCAAAGCTTATGAAATTTTAAGTTTGAAATATCCAGAAAAAAGTGGTTTCTTTGCAGACCAAATTAAAAGAATTAAAATTTTACAAAAAAATAAATCATGAGTTATAACTTATTTTTAGGTATCATATTACTTGTAGCTATTATATTAATATTGATTGTAATGGTACAGAATCCAAAAGGAGGAGGATTATCTTCTTCATTTGGTGGTGGCGGTGCACAATCTTTAGGAGGTGTGCAAAACACAAATAATTTCTTAGACAGAACTACTTGGACTTTAGCAATTGCAATGTTTGCTTTAATCTTGTTATCTAACTTTTCTATAGAAAGAAAAGGAGCAACAGATTTTAAATTAAACAATACATTAGAGGATGTAAAAACAACTCCTGCAAATACTAACAATACGCTGCCTATTAATGATTCTTTAAACAAATAAGTTTCAAAAAAATATTAAAAAAATGCCAACGAAAATGACACGTTGGCATTTTTTTTAGCTTTGTCTGAAAAACTTTTTTCACCTAAATAGAAAATATGTCAGTTTCCTATAAGTGGCACAATTAATGACCATAATAAAGCATTAATTAACTTAACAAAAATCAAATCAAATGGGATTAAACATTAAGCCTTTAGCAGATAGAGTTCTAGTAGAACCTGCTGCAGCAGAAACAACTACCGCTTCAGGGATTATTATTCCAGATAATGCCAAAGAAAAACCACAAAAAGGAATTATTGTGGCAATAGGAAACGGTAAAAAAGATGAACCTTTAACTGTAAAAATTGGTGATACTGTATTGTATAGCAAATACGGAGGAACAGAATTAAAATTAGAAGGTAAAGATTATTTAATGATGCGTGAAAGCGACATTTTAGCAATAGTTTAATTTTAAAAAAAGAATCAAAATGGCAAAAGATATAAAGTTTGATATAGAAGCAAGAGACGGTCTTAAAAGAGGTGTTGATGCTTTAGCAAATGCAGTAAAAGTAACTTTAGGGCCCAAAGGTCGTAACGTAATTATTTCAAAATCATTTGGCGCACCAACTGTAACTAAAGATGGTGTTTCTGTTGCAAAAGAAGTTGAGTTAGAAGATGAGCTAGAAAACATGGGAGCGCAAATGGTAAAAGAAGTAGCTTCTAAAACCAATGATTTAGCAGGAGACGGAACTACAACTGCCACGGTTTTAGCACAAGCAATCGTAAAAGAAGGTTTGAAAAATGTAGCTGCTGGTGCAAATCCAATGGATTTAAAAAGAGGAATAGATAAAGCTGTCAAGGCTATTGTAGCTGATTTAGAAAAGCAAGCCCAAAAAGTAGGAAACTCTTCAGAAAAAATAAAACAAGTTGCTGCGATTTCTGCTAATAACGATAATAACATTGGTGATTTAATTGCCACTGCATTTAGCAAAGTTGGTAAAGAAGGTGTCATTACTGTTGAGGAAGCAAAAGGAATGGAAACTTATGTTGATGTAGTTGAAGGAATGCAGTTTGATAGAGGGTATTTATCTCCATATTTTGTAACAGATGCAGATAAAATGATTGCAGATTTAGAAAATCCTTACATTTTATTATTCGATAAAAAGATTTCAAACCTTCAAGAAATTCTTCCAATTCTAGAACCAGTTGCTCAATCTAGTAGACCTTTATTAATAATCGCTGAAGATGTTGACGGACAAGCATTGGCTACTTTAGTTGTGAATAAATTAAGAGGAGGATTAAAGATTGCTGCTGTAAAAGCTCCAGGTTTTGGAGACAGAAGAAAAGCAATGTTAGAAGATATCGCTATTTTAACTGGAGGAACTGTAATTTCTGAAGAAAGAGGATTCTCTTTAGAGAATGCAACGTTAGATTTACTAGGAACTGCAGAAACCATTACAGTAGACAAAGACAATACAACAATTGTGAATGGTAATGGAAACGCAGATGCAATTAAAGCGAGAGTAAATCAAATTAAGGCTCAAATTGAGACAACTACTTCTGACTATGACAAAGAAAAGTTACAAGAACGTTTGGCGAAGTTAGCTGGTGGAGTAGCTGTTTTATATGTAGGTGCTGCTTCTGAAGTAGAGATGAAAGAGAAGAAAGACAGAGTTGACGATGCATTGCATGCAACAAGAGCTGCTGTTGAAGAAGGAATTGTTGCTGGTGGTGGTGTTGCTCTAGTGAGAGCTAAGAAAACTTTAGAAAAAATCACAACTGATAATCTAGACGAAACTACCGGAGTACAAATTGTAAACAAAGCGATTGAATCTCCACTTAGAACTATTGTAGAAAATGCAGGAGGTGAAGGATCTGTTGTAATAAACAAAGTTTTGGAAGGAAAGAAAAATTTCGGTTATGATGCAAAATCAGACAAATATGTAGATATGTTAGAAGCAGGAATTATTGACCCTAAAAAAGTAACTCGTGTTGCCTTAGAAAATGCTGCTTCAGTAGCAGGGATGATCTTAACAACAGAATGTGCATTGGTAGACATCAAGGAAGAAAGTGCTGCTGGTGGAATGCCTCCTATGGGTGGTGGAATGCCAGGAATGATGTAAAAATTCTACAAGATATTAATTCTATAAAGCCTTTTTGAAATTCAAAAAGGCTTTTTTTTTTGTAAATTGGTATAATTATTGAGCTTTTTTTTAAAACTAATGCTATGAAATTTCGCCTATTAACCTTATCCATATTCCTTCTATTTTCTTTTTTATCAACTGCTCAAGAAACGAGCGATATTGAAAATAGTTATTTAGAATATTTTAAACTTCCTAGAGAGACACTATTCTTACACACGAATAAAACAACCTACTTAACAGGGGAAAATATCTGGTTTAAAGCTTATGCATATGATAGAAAAAACGAATTAAGTTCAAAAAAAACAACAAATGTTTACTTTGGACTATACAATGCTTATGGTGTTCAAATTGATAAAAAACTTTATCATGCAAAAAAAGGAGCTGCTATAGGGAATTTCGAAATTAGTTCAAGTTTAGCCTCTGGAGATTACTATTTAAAGGTTTCTACCAATTGGATGAAAAATTTTAAAGAAGATGATTCCTATGTCCAAAAAATTAAAATCATCAACCCGAAAATTAGAGAGACCCAAAATAAAAAGATTAGTGAAAAAGAATATGATTTTCAATTTTTACCAGAAGGTGGTCATATTGTAGCTAACACAAAAAATAGTATTGGCATAAAAGCGATTGATGACAAAGGAAAAGGATCAGTATCTTTTGGTGTTATTTTAAACTCAAATAAAGAACAAGTTGCCCGTTTTGAAAGTAATTTTTTAGGATTGGGCAAATTTACTTTTACACCAACAAAAGGAGAAAAATATACTTCCAAAATCACCTTAGAAAACGGAAGAGCGTTTGAAATAGAACTTCCAGATGTATCAGATAAAGGAATCACAATTATTCTAAACAACCTGAATTCAGAGAATATAATTATTAATCTAAATACTAATGACAACACATTAGAATCTTTTAAAAACCATAGTTTCAAACTCTTACTTCATAAAGATGGAAAAGTTAAAAGCATTCCAGTAGTTTTTATTAAAAATTCTAAGCAAATTTTAATCGATCGAAAAGATTTATTTAGAGGAATGAATACAGTGACGCTTTTCAATAACACCAATCAACCAATCTTGGAAAGAATGTTTTTTAATAATGAGTCTATAAAAAATCATTCTTTAATTATTGAAAAATCTAAGTCTAATGAAGATTCAATAACTTATTTAGTAAAAGCAAATACAGCATTAAATAATGAAATTTTAAATGCCAGTGTTTCTGTTTTACCCTCAAAAACTAGTAGTTATAATCCTGATCATACTATTGCTACTGCAATTTTTTTAAAGCCCTATTTAAAAGGTGTCATAGAAAATCCACAATATTATTTTAAAAATTTTGACAGGAAAAAGAAATTTGAATTAGACCTACTAATCTTAACTCAAGGATGGAGTCGATATGCTTGGGATGATATTTTTAATTTCCCTCCAAAACCATCATTTGATTTTGAAAACGGAATTTCAATCAATGGGTTTGTGAATACTCGATTGCAAAAGATTGAATCTATATTCTTACACCCAACAAAAACTAGCAAAGCAACTTTTATAAAACTAGATGAAGAAGGAAAATTTAATATTAGAAATTTTTACCCAATAGCTAGTGAAGAAATTAAATTTTCTTACTTAGATAGAAAAGGGAGTTTAAAAAAACCAGCTATGAGTGTTAGTTATATCAAACTAATGGATAAAGATGCTATCCAGGTTAAAGATTATCAAAGTTTTTACTCATTTTATAAAGATAAAAGCAATGCTTTAACCAAATTTTTGATCGATGATAGTTTTGAAGAGCTAGATGAAATAAAACTTAAAACAGATTATAGAAGAAAATTATTTAAAGAAAGTCAAGACCCTATCCTAGTCAATGGAAAAGTTACTAGAATAACTGAAGATGAAATAAATAGGTATCCAAATATTACAGATTTATTAAATGATAAAGGCTATGATGTAGTTGTATGGCAAGGGCCTAGTGTTAAGCATAAAGACGGCACAAAAATACGTCTGGGAGATGTTGTTATTACATCCAGAAGACAAAATAGAGATGGTACGAAACCTGATTCACCTACTGTTTTTTTAGATGGTGCCAGACTCAATGATTTTAATGTTCTTTTAAATATGAATACGGATAAAATTGAAAAAGTGATTGTTGACAAAACAGGTGTAGGTTTAGGATCTACAGCTGGTTTTGGTGGAGCAATAAAGATTTTTACTAGAAAAAATCTCTATGTTAGAAACAATGATTCATTTAATACAACCTCTTTTATTAATGTTTCTAGTTATGGTTTTGAGCCTACTAAAGAATTTTATACCCCAAGATATACTTCATACCAATTGAAATCATTTATAGATTTTGGAATTATTCATTGGACTCCGAATCTAAAAATTAAGAATAATTATTCTAGTAAAATAAAAACTACAAATACGGGCTTAGATGAGGTTAGTTTTTATATCGAAGGAATCTCATCGGACGGAAGTGTGTTTTCACAAAAAATAATATTAAACAACTCCAAAAGTTAAGAATCATTTTTTTAGACTATAAATTTTCTTAAAAGAATCATAAAGTTGCTCATTTCATTAAACTTCATAGTATCACTATGGTCTAAAGAAGCAATTCCTAGAAGCAGATTAATTATATTTGTTGAAAATCAAAAACCTATTACTATGAAAAAAAAATTGGTGTTTTTCTTATTATTTACTGTCACTTTAACTTCCTCAATTTCTTTTGGTCAACAAAAGAATACTGTAGAAGATAATTATTTAGAATACTTTAAGCTTCCAAGAGAAAGCTTATTCTTACACACAAATAAAACTACTTTTTTACTAGGAGAAGACATTTGGTTTAAGGCTTATGCTTACGATCGAAAAAATAATCTATCTTCTAAAGCAACCACCAATATATACTTAGGAATCTATGATGCTTCAGGAAATCAACTTGATAAAAAACTATACCTAGCAAAAGAAGGAGCTGCTGTCGGAAATTTTGCAATAGACTCAACATATGCTTCAGGAGACTATTTTTTAAAAATTTCTACCAATTGGATGAAGAACTTTAAGGAAGATGATTCCTATATTCAAAAAATAAAAATCATCAACCCGCAACTTAAAGGAAAAGAAATAAAAAAAACCAACGATAAAGAATATGACTTTCAATTTCTTCCAGAAGGTGGACACATACTATATGGTGTGAAAAATACAATTGGAATAAAAGCCATCAATGATTCTGGAAAAGGAACCTCTTCTATTGGTAGCATATTAAATTCTAAAAATGAAGAAGTAGCCTCTTTTAAAAGTAACTTTTTAGGAATTGGGAAATTTTCATTTATTCCTCTTAAAGGAGAAAGTTACAAAGCAAAAATTACTTTAGATAACGGAAAGAAATTTGAAAAATCTATAGAAGACATTAAGGAAAACGGAATTGCGATTTCGGTAAATAATATAAATTCTGATAAAACAATCATTACTTTAAGTACTAATGAGGAATCCTTTAACAAAATAAAAAACAAATCTTATAAATTATTATTACATAAAGACGGAAAAGTAAAAAGCATTCCTGTAACCTTTAACTCAAACAAAGAGTTAATCGCCATTGCAGTTGAAGATCTTTTTAGAGGCGTAAATACGGTTACGTTATTTGATGATGGAAATAGACCTTTATTGGAAAGAATGTTTTTCAACAATTCAATAATCAAAGACTTCAACCTTTCAATAACAAAAACTGGAAGCGACATTGATTCTCTTATCTATCAAATAACATCAAATAACTTTAACAATGGCGAAATACTTAATATGAGTATTTCAGTACTACCATCAGAAACAAAAAGTTATAATCAAGACCACACAATAGTATCTGCGTTTTATTTAAAACCTTACCTGAAAGGAACCATTGAAAATCCTCAATACTATTTTTCGAATATAAGTAGAAAAAAGAAATTTGAGTTAGATGTATTACTATTAACACAAGGATGGAGTAGGTATTCTTGGAACAATATTTTTATATCTCAACCTAAACCTTCTTTTGATTTTGAAAACGGTATTGCCGTAAACGGATTTATAAATAAAAAAGTTGAAAAAATAAGCTCACTTCTTCTATACCCAACCAAACAAAATAAATCTACATTTATTAACATTGATAATGAAGGCAAGTTTAATTTAAAAAACTTTTATCCAGAAGTGAATGAAGAAATACGCTTTTCATATTATGGTAAAAAAGGAAAAATGAAAAGACCAAACATGAATTTAAGCTTTATTAAATTCATGGATATTGACGAAGTTAAAGTCTCTGACTATAAGTCATTTTTATCTTTTTATAACGATAAAAATGAAATACCTGAACAATTTTTTATAGATGATAGTTATGAAGAATTAGATGAAATTAGAATTAAAACAGACTTAAGAAAAAAACTTAGTAAAGAATTAAGAGACCCTATTTTAGTAAATGGAAGAATAACTAAAATTACAGAAGAAGATGTAAACAGATATCCTAATATAACAGATTTCATTGTTAATAATGGATTTGATGTTCTATTGGGTGATGGGGTAATAACTCCTTTAGGTCAAGTATTAATTCAATCTAGATCAAGACCTGCTGGTGCAACTCCTACAGTTTTTTTAGATGGTATTATTATTAGGGATTTTAGCGTCCTTTTAAATTTATCAACTGAACGGATAGAAAAAGTGGTAATAGATAGAACTGGAATTGGACTAGGGCTAAGTGGTGGTTTTGGTGGCGCTATTAAAATATATAGACGAAAAGGCGTTTTTACAAAGTCTGGAAGTGTTAGTTATAACGATACCTATTATGGTAAGATTTCAGATTATGGATTTGAACCCGTTAAAGAATTTTACACCCCTGCATATGCATCTTACAGGTCTCAAACTTTCAAAGATTATGGAGTTATTCATTGGGAACCTAGTCTAAATGTTTCTAAAAATAACTCAGGAAATATTAAAACTTTTGATACAGGTTTAGATGAAATAAATTTCTATATAGAAGCTATTAATTCTGATGGAAGTGTTTTTTCTCAAGTGATAAAAGTTGAAGGAAAATAAAGCGTTTTTGGTATCATTTTTGAAATTAAAATTATAGACTAATCACTAAAAATCTTACTCTATGAAAAGAAAAATACTTGTATTATCTATTGTACTAATTACTTTTTTTGGTTTCTCTCAAGAAAAAAATGATGTTAAAGATTCATATCTCAAATATTTTGAGCTACCACGAGAATCTCTCTTTTTGCACACCAATAAAACAACGTATCTAGTTGGTGAAGAAATATGGTTTAAAGTTTACACGTATGATCGCAAAAATAGTCTTTCCTCAAAAGCAACCACTAATATTTATTTAGGAGTTTATGATCAAACTGGCAAGCAGGTTGACAAAAAAATTTTCCTAGCAAAAGAGGGTGTGGCTATTGGGAATATTGCGGTAGATTCTACATTTACAAGTGGGAATTATTACTTAAAAAGCTCTACAAATTGGATGAAGAACTTTAGAGAAGATGATTCTTATACTCAAGAAATTAAAATCATTAACCCAAATTCTTCTGAAACTATCTCGAAGAAAATAACTGCTAAAGAATATGATATACAGTTCTTACCAGAAGGAGGGTATTTACTCGCTGATGTAAAAAATACTGTTGGTATTAAAGCAATTAATGATCAAGGAAAAGGAACCCTCGCTGTGGGAACTATTTTTAACTCTAAGGGAGAGATTGTAAGTGATTTTAAGACTTCAGTTTTTGGAATTGGTAAATTCACCTTTACTCCTATTAAGGGTGAATTTTACACCGCTAAAATAAAACTTAGTAATTATAAAGAACTTGAACAAAAGCTACCTGAGTCGGAAGAGGTTGGAATGTAGATCACAATAAGCAATATGAAAACTAGTCAAGTTGTAATTGAACTAAAGCTAAATCAGCAATCTTTAAAGCTCTTTAAAGGAAAAGAATACAGCGTATTTATCCATAAAGATGGCAAAGGAAAAAACATCCCATTTACATTAAATAATAAGCAAAAAAGAATTACCATTGACAAAATCGCATTGTATAAAGGTGTTAATACGGTAACTGTATTCAATGAAAAAAATCAACCGATATTAGAACGAATGTTCTTTAACGATTATTCTTTAAAAACTAGTTCCGTAGTTGTAAGTAAAAAACAAATCAACAATGATTCAATAACGTATCAACTTGCTTCAGATTTAAAACTCAACCAAGTAATTGATGCAAGTGTTTCCGTATTACCAAAGGGAACTGAAAGCTATAAGCCCGATCACAGCATTATCTCTTCATTTTATTTAAGACCTTATCTGAAAGGAGCTATAGAAAATCCCCAATATTATTTTACAGATTTCGACAGAAAGAAAAAATATGAATTGGATGTTTTATTATTAACTCAAGGCTGGAGTAGATATTCTTGGGATAATATTATGTATTTACCTCCTAAACCAAATTTTGATTTTGAAAATGGAATTACAATAAACGGTACTTTAAATACTAAATTAAACAAAGTAAAATCGCTGTTACTTTATCCTACTGAGTTCAACAAATCTACTTTTATTCCTGTAGATGAAAAAGGTAAATTTCATCTCAAAAATTTCTATCCTGTTAAAGATGAATATATTAGATTCTCTTATGTTGATAAGAAGAATAAAACAAAAAAACCAGGGATCGCTTTAAGTTTTCTAAATTATATGCAAAGTGATTCTATAGATGTAAAAATTTATGAAAATTTCATTTCTTATTATACTAACAAAAACAAATCACTAAAAGGTTTTATTGATAAAAAATCAGAAATACTAGATGAAATTGTCTTAAAAGCTTCTAGAGAGAAAAAAATAAGAAGAGATTATAGATTGCCATTCAGAGGTAAACTATTTCATGTAGATAGAGAAGCTGCTGAGCGATACATAGGCTTAGCCGATTTTTTAAACAACAATGGTTTTGTTGTAGATAATATTGGACTTAATCCAACTGTTCTTGGACAATCAGCAATACGACATAATTTTGCAAGAAGAGGACCAGTAGTGGTATATTTAAATAATAATCAGCTAGCTGATATAAACATTGTTATTAACAGCTCTTTAGATGAGTATGAAGATATTTATATAGATGATACTCCTAACACCAATATGGCATCTGTAAACGGTGGTGTTGCTACTTGGGTTGTTGTTGTTAAACTATTTACAAGAAAAACTCCTTTATGGGATTTTGAAGCTACTTCTAGAGTTAATAGCACTAAAGTAAAATATGGTTTTCAACCAAAAAAGAAATTCTACACTCCAAGATATATTTCTTACGAAATGGAGTCTTTTAAAAAATATGGTGTCATCCACTGGGAACCATCAATTAAAATAAAAAACAGTGAAGTTTTTAACTTAACTACAGTAAATACACAACTAGACGAAGTCGCTTTTTATATTGAAGGAATAAGTTCAGATGGTAACTTAATTTCTCAAAAAATAATCGTCGATAAAAATGATGTTGAATAATTATAAATTTTCTTAAACAAAAAACCTCAAGAAATATCTTGAGGTTTTTTGTTTATTCTTGTTTTATCAAATTATCGTGGCAGATATCACATTTTCCTTCCATATAATAATTCATCCCACTACTACATTCACTCGGACAAACATATACCTCATAATCTAGCTCTTTTGACTCAGAATACTTCCTATTATTAATTTTCTTTTCAGGTGTACAAGAAATTAACAAAATAAAAGCAGAAATAAAAGTGAGATTTCTAACGACCACCTTCTTTTTTATGATCATCTACTACCTTCTGATCTCTATATTTACAACATGGATCAATTTCATTATAAACATGATCTTTTGCTTTTATTCCTTTGGTATCATGACCAACAGCTGCTATGTTTTTTTGAATCGTTTTCTTGTCTGTTTTACGTTCATCAATAATTAGCGAAAGTAAATGAGTTTTTACACTCCAGACAGCAAACTTCACTCCTTTAGTATTTAAAGCTGCTTTTTCTATACGTTTTTTACACATCATACAAACTCCATCTACTTCAATAGAAAGTTTTGCGTTCTTGTTTTTCTTTTGTGCTTCTGATGATAATCCTATCATCAATAAGCATACTATAAGGATAACTTTTTTCATTTTTAATCGATTTTAAATCTTAATCCGCTATAAAACATGCGTCCGAAAATTGGTGCATATACAATGGTAGTATCAAAATTATTGCCAAAGGGATTATCACTTGCTAAAATAGGGCTTTTCTGCCTCATATTTGTTAAATTTTCTCCTCCTACATAAACCTCAAACTTTTTAGAGAACACTTTTGTGAATTGAGCATTTAGCAAACTATAACTATTTGAATACTCTTCTAATTGATACTGAATTGGATTACTAGCTGTATTTGGTAATCTTTGTTCGCCAATAAAATTATACGTTATGTCAAATTTCCATTGTGCATCATTCTCTTTCTTTGATGTTTCATAAGAAACGTTTGCAAAAAATCGATGATTAGGTGTTAATGGTTTTATTAATTTTCCAGAAGTATAATCCGTTTGAATGTCATAATTTTTATAAGCAAAACGAGTATTAAAACCTTCTGCTATATTATAATTTGCTTCTACTTGAAAACTGTTAGCAAAACTTTTACCATCTAAATTATAGAAAGAAATTTGTTGAGGATTTTCCCAATCTACCACTACTTGATTTTTAAAATTTGTTCTATAAAAATCAAACGTGATGTCTCCTTTTTTATCAAACAATTTAAATCCTTGTAAATATGATATTCCATAATTCCATGCCACTTCTGGGTCTAAACCATAAATTTTTCCACCTGAAGATTGTACATCAATTTGCCTTGAACTTGCAAATAATTGCTGATTTTCTGCAAAGATATTGGCGCTTTTCCTTCCCTGTCCAATTGAAGCTCTCAACACACCTTTTTCCCATGGGACATACCTTAAATGAAATCTAGGTGTTACAAAAGTACCTAATAAATTATGTGTATCTGCTCGTAAACCTGCTGTAAAACTAAAATCATCTAGATTGTCATAAGCGTATTCAAAAAAACCGCCAAATGAATTTTCATTTCTTCTAAAATTATTCGAGTTTACAAATTCATTATACGTATCATGAGTAAAAGTAAGACCTGTTGTAAATTTATTTCTTGTATCTCCAATAATTGAATTAAATAGCAAATTAGAGTATACGCTCTGGTGTTGAATATCATATATATTTAACCCAAAATAAGAATCTTGTTGATGATTACTATAGGCAAATTGAAATCCAAAACTTTGAAACGGTAATTCTGGAAATACATATCCTAATTTTAAAGAAGTATCAAAACGTTTTGTCTCTATTTCACTTCCCCATACTTCGTCTCCGCTCAGTACAGGATTATTGCTATTCCCTCTATCTCTTGTTGGATCAAAATTCAACTCCCCTGTTTGTTTAGAATCGTCCATATATCTGAGGTTGATAAAACTCACCCATCCTTTTTCTGCATCAATATATTGCCAACGATTCATGATGTTGATTTGGTTCATCAATGGAAAATCTAAAAAACCGTCATTATTTTGATCAAACTTCTCTCCTCTATAATTCCCATGAACATACAATCCAGTCTGCCATTTATCAGAGACTTTTTGATTAAAATGTGTGTTTAATTCTAGTCTCCCTCCTAAAGACCCATAAGCGTTTACAAAGAATTTATTATCTGTAAAAGGTTTTACTAATTCTGCATTAATCTGACCAGAAATACTTTCATAACCATTAATAACACTTCCTGCTCCTTTCGTTATTTGGATGCTTTCTACCCAAGTTCCGGGTGTAAATGTGAGTCCAAAAACCTGTGCAGCACCTCTTATAGAAGGAATATTCTCTTGAGATATTAATAGATACGGACTCTTTAAACCCAGCATTTGTATTTGTCGAGTTCCTGTTAAAGCATCAGAAAAATTAACATCAATAGACGGATTCGTTTCAAAGCTTTCAGCTAGGTTACAACAAGCCGCTTTTAACAATTCTGCACTATTAACCGTAAATACATTTTGTGTAGCTACAAAAGATCTTTGAGTTGCTTTCTTTTTACTTTTTAACACCACTTCTTTTAATCCATTGTCTGGTGTTAAAAAATGATGGATTGGTTCTAAACTTGTAATAGTAAGTGTATCTGTTTTAAAACCAACAAAACTTACGACTAATTTTTTATAGCTTGATTTATAAGGAATTGTAAACCATCCTTCCTCATTGGTAGTTACACCTACAGAAGTATTTAACCAGTAGACACTAGCTCCAAAAACTCCTAAATTATCTTTTGGATTGTTTTGGTCCATAATCATTCCCTTAAATACTTCTTGTGAGAATGATAAGAACGGAATCAGCAACAGTAAGCCGATACTATATTTTTTCATTGTATTGTTTTTGATTTATAGTAAATAACGATAATATCTGTCATCATTAAAGATGATGTTATTGAACTGCTATTTCTAAATCAAATTAAAAAAGACTGATGTAAAACCTGGATATCATGTTCGATATCAGGTGGAGAAAAATCTTTGTAGTATTCCTTTTCTAGTACTGTATTTTGGTATAGATTGATAAATGAATAGGCATAAGCAAAAACAAATTCTACCGTTACAGACTGAATGGCAATTGTTTTTTCTTTATTAAAGGTTGATGAATCTACAAAAGTTGTTTCGTTTTTGCAGCAACTCTTTTTTTGAATTTTTGAGGTGGTTAAATTCATTTTCATTCCTTCCATACCACAAGTATCAGCTTCTCCAAAATAAGAAACATCAACCAAAGTCTCACCACAGAAATGTTTATCAATGTTAAAAGACATTGTTGAAAACAATACTATAAAAGATAGTATAAAGGCTAATATTTTTTTTGAAAAAACTTTCATTACAATCGCAAATTTACAACATAATGATTAAAAAAAAATGTTAAACTATTTTTTTTGAAATTTTCCTTGATAATAAAAAGCAGGCAAAAGAATTAACAATAACATTGGGTGGACTATAAACCTCCTAACATAGAAAGCAAAGAGATAGCCGCTTTCTAAATTATTTCTTAGTGAAATTGAAAAGATAACAATAAGGACCATAAAGGCTAGCATGAGAAAGAACCCTGAAAACTTGATGATTTTTTTCTTCCTGAAAATCAAATAAATAATTGCTAAAGAAATTATGCTATTTAAAGTATATCTAAAAAACATGTCCACTATTAAATGCCAAGTATCTATTTTAGGAACGGCTTTGTATAAATAATCGTTTTGAAAATAAATAATTAATGGATCGTAAAACAAATTTTCTTCGAAAGCTCTGATCATAAATAACAGTCCAAACAAAAAGATAACACCACCAATTTTTATTATTTTTTTCATTTCTTATAATTTGAAAATTTACGAACCCACAGCACCCATAATAAAAAAGTAATTCCGTAAATAATGGCCGGAAAAACAAGATTATGTAATAAAGTTTGATGATCTTGATATTTATAAAGTATCACTGTTAAAAAAGCAATCCGTAAAATATTCACTCCGTAAATTATAAAACTCCCTACAATCCCAAATAAAATTGTTGCTTTTATTGAACCAGGGAAAGCAATAACAAAAGCTAAAAATAAAATAAGAATACTGATGGAATTACAGCCTTCGATAACTCTAGCAGTATAGTGACCATTCAGTAATACTTTTACAGACATTTCATCTGTATGCTGAACAACTGAGGCATCATATCCAAAAAATGTTAATACTGTTTTGGTTTGATTGGCTACTTTAGTAGTTATTGGAGCACATGAAAAAACGGTTCCTTTTTGTTGTGTTTTTTGTAAGTAAAATGAATAAAGTGCTAATAATATAAAATACGTAGCAAAAAATTTGATTAGAAAAAGAACGATATTTCTTTGCTTTTTCATAAAGAATTTGGTTTAATTTTGCTGTATTATTTTACAATATACAAATATAGAAAAATCGTGAATATCAATAACCTTAAGAACACCATAGAAGACATTATTTCTTCACAAAAAACAACAAGTCAAAAACAACAAGCTATTTGCGATTTTCTTAAAAATGAAATTTCGTATTATGATTGGGTGGGTTTTTATTTCAAAAATGGAGACAAAGAAGAATTGAAATTAGCTGAGTTTACAGGAGAACCTACAGAACATACCATTATCCCATTTGGTAAAGGAATTTGTGGTCAGGTTGCTGTTAGCAATGAAAACTTTATTGTTCAGGATGTTGCAGATCAAGATAATTATATTTCTTGTGGCTGGAAAGTAAAATCTGAAATTGTGATTCCTATTTTTGTAAATGATGAAAACATTGGTCAAATAGATATTGATTCGCATACTGTCAATCCTTTCAACCCCGAAGATGAAGAGTTACTTGAGTTTGTTTGTGCTAAAATTGCAACACTATATTAAACTCCCTATAAACACGTAGTTTAAAATTTCACCATTTTTGGGTATTGATATTATTAGAATCTTATTCTAATTTTATTATTTTGAGTGTACTACCAAAAAATTATGATTAAAAAACGATCTTCAATTATTAAAACTTTTCTTTACAAGGTTGGTTTTATAAAATGCAAGAGAGAAAAACCCTCTAAAAACTACAAAATTCTTGTAGAATCTTTTACAAAAAAAGTTTATTCACAATAGTGGAATAAGTTTCTTGATTTCCAATTAGTTTCTGTTGTTTTAACTAGACACATTTAGTAGATTTGTGTGCTTAACAACACAACAAGATGCGCAACACAAAAATCATTAAATCTGCATTAATTTCTGTATTTCATAAAGATGGCTTAGTGCCAATTGTAAAAGCATTACATGAAAATAATGTCACTATTTATTCTACCGGTGGTACCGAGAAATTTATTAAAGAATTAAATATTCCAGTTACTGCTGTAGAAGATGTAACTTCTTATCCTTCTATTTTAGGCGGAAGAGTTAAAACATTACATCCAAAAGTTTTTGGAGGTATTTTAAATAGACAAGATCACGAAGGTGATATTTCTGAAATGAAAGAATTTGACATTCCTCAAATTGATCTTGTGATTGTTGATTTATATCCGTTTGAAAAAACAGTTGCCTCTGGAGCATCAGAACAAGATATCGTTGAAAAAATTGATATTGGTGGTATTTCTTTAATAAGAGCTTCTGCAAAAAACTTTAAAGATACTTTTACCATTTCTTCAATGGATCAATATGAAGAATTTTTAGAGCTTTACAACAATAATAATGGAGCTTCAAGCCTTTATGAAAGAAAAAAGTTTGCTGCAAAATCATTTAATATTTCTTCTCATTACGATACCGCTATTTTCAATTATTTTAATGAAGATGAAGTCGTATTTAAAGCAAGTGAAACCATCTCTAAAACTTTACGTTATGGTGAAAACCCGCATCAAAAAGGATATTTCTTTGGTGATTTAGATGCCATGTTTGACAAACTACATGGAAAAGAATTGAGTTATAATAATTTACTAGATGTTGATGCTGCCGTTAATTTAATGAGTGAATTTATTGGAGAAGATCCAACGTTTGCGATTTTAAAACATAATAATGCTTGTGGTTTTGCTCAAAGAAAAACAATTGCTAAAGCTTATGTAGATGCATTAGCTGGTGATCCTGTTTCTGCTTTTGGTGGAATTTTAATTTCTAATACTAAAATTGACAAAGCTACCGCAGAAGAAATTCATAAATTATTTTGTGAGGTTGTAATTGCTCCGTCATACGATGATGATGCTCTTGAAGTTTTAAAGGGAAAAAAAAATCGTGTTGTTTTAATTCAAAAAGAGGTTAAATTACCAAATCAAATCGTAAGAACTTCCTTAAACGGATTATTAGTTCAAGATAAAGATAACATTACAGACTCATTAGAAGATTTGTCATATCCAACCAACAATAAACCTTCTGAAACTGAGTTAGAAGATTTATTATTTGCTTCTAAAATTTGTAAGCATACAAAGTCAAACACTATTGTTTTAGTGAAAGACAAACAATTACTAGCCAGTGGAACTGGACAAACTAGTAGAGTTGATGCATTAAGACAATCGATTGAAAAAGCAACAAATTTTGGATTTGATTTACAAGGTTCGGCAATGGCAAGTGATGCATTTTTTCCATTTCCAGACTGTGTAGAAATAGCTAACAAAGCAGAAATTAAGAGTGTCATACAGCCTGGAGGATCTATAAAAGATCAGTTAAGTATTGATTATTGTAACGAAAATAATTTATCAATGGTGATGACTGGAACAAGACATTTTAAACATTAAATTTCAACTTGCTTACTAGCTTATTTTTACTAGCTTTGTAAGAATACATTCATACTAAGAAACAAATCATATTTATGGGCTTTTTTGATTTTATGACAGAAGACATTGCCATCGATCTAGGTACGGCAAATACACTTATTATTCACAACGGAAAAGTTGTGATTGATAGCCCTTCTATTGTTGCTAGAAATCGAGTTACCGGTAAAATTATTGCTACAGGTAAAGAAGCAAATTTAATGCAAGGAAAAACGCATGAAAACATCAAAACAATTCGTCCTTTAAAAGATGGAGTAATTGCAGATTTTCAAGCCTCAGAAGAAATGATCAAAGAATTTGTAAAGCAAATTCCTGCCATCAAAAAGAAACTCTTCCCTCCTGCTTTAAGAATGGTTATTTGTATTCCTTCTGGAATTACAGAAGTTGAAAAACGAGCTGTACAAGATTCTGCTCGTCATATGAATGCCAAAGAAATCTACTTAATTTACGAACCGATGGCTGCGGCAATAGGTGTTGGAATCGATATCATGGAACCAAAAGGAAACATGATTATTGATATAGGTGGTGGGACAACTGAAATTGCAGTTATTGCATTAGCAGGAATTGTCTGTGATCAATCTGTAAAAGTTGCTGGTGATTTATTTACCAATGATATCATGTATTACATGAGAACCCAACATAACTTATATGTTGGTGAAACTACTGCAGAAAAAGTAAAAATTACCATAGGAGCAGCTACAGAAGATTTAGACAATCCGCCAGAAGACATGTTAGTTCAAGGTAGAGATTTGTTAAGCGGTAAACCAAAACAAGTTCAGGTTTCTTATAGAGAAATTGCTAAAGCATTAGATAAATCAATTTTAAGAATTGAAGATGCTGTGATGGAGACATTATCTAAAACTCCACCAGAATTAGCTGCAGACATTTATAATACAGGAATTTATATTGCAGGTGGTGGCTCTATGTTAAGAGGTTTAGACAAGCGTCTATCTAGAAAAACAGACTTACCCGTTTATGTGGCAGAAGATCCGTTAAGAGCGGTTGTAAGAGGAACTGGAATTGCCTTAAAAGAGTTAGACAAATACAAAAGTGTCTTAATGAAATAACCTAAGACATCTTTACTTCTTATGCAGCAACTTATCTATTTTATTCGGAAGTATCGATATTTCTTATTTTTTTTACTTCTAGAGTTTATTGCACTCAGCTTAGTTATAAATAACCATAATTTTCACAAAAGTAAGTTTGTAAATTCTGCAAACAATGTTACCGGTGGTTTTTATAATAAAGTAACTTCTGTGAGTGATTATTTTCAATTAAATAAAGAGAATATTGAACTTATAAACGAAAACACTATACTTAAAAACAAGAATGAAAAACTGCTAAAAGTTATTGATTCCGTTAGTGAAATAAAAGGAATCGATACAACTCAATTTCATCAAAGATATTCTTACATTAATGGAAGAATAGAGAAAAATCAATATTCAAATAATTATAACTTTTTGACAATTAATTTAGGTAAAAGCGATAGCATTTCTAAAGAAATGGCGGTTGTAAATAGCAAAGGAATTGTTGGTATAACAGAAAATGTTGCAACTAATTACTCTAGAGTTCAATCTGTTTTAAATAAGAATAGCAAGATTAATGCTAAATTTAAACATAACAATTATTATGGAAGCCTTGAGTGGAATGGAATTGATTATCACATTGTTCAATTATTAGATATTCCAAGACAAGCGGTTATAAAAACAGGAGATACTATTATTACGGGTGGAAATTCTACAATTTTTCCGGCGGGAATTCCAATTGGAAAAGTAATTAACATCGAAGAAGGAACAAGCATAAAAAGAGTAGTTAATATTCAACTTTTTAATGACATGAGTAATTTAAAAAATATTTATGTGATTAGAGATTTTGACAAACAAGAAATTAAAGCCCTAGAGAACAACAGTAATGAATAAATTTCGTATTTTTTATTGGTCAATTTTAATTCTTCTATTACAAGTTTTTGTGTTGAATAATATCAATTTCTCAAACTCTATTAACCCATATCTTTACATCACATTTATTTTTATATTTCCACTTAACAAAAATCGATTTGCGTTTTTATTTCTAGCATTTATATATGGATTAACCTTAGATTTCTTTTCTGACACAGGAGGATTACATGCTTTTTCACTATTATTTGTTGCCTATCTACGGTTGTTTTTTATCAAGTTTTTTTTCAAGAAAAACGAAATAGATTACCTCTTATTTAATCTTCACTCTGAAGCATTTGGGCAGGTTTTTAATTATGTAGTAACTTTAACAGTAATTCATCACTTTGTTTTAATTTCTTTAGATAACTTTAGCTTTCAAAATATAGACACTGTTTTATTAAACACTTTATATTCCAGTATTTTTACGCTAATACTCTATTTTATAGGATCCTATATCTTTAGAAAAAAGCAACTTAATTAATATGAATAGAAGTTTTCTACTTTACTTTTTAATTTCCATAATTGGACTTCTTTTTATAGGAAGACTTTTTCAATTGCAAATGATTAGAGGGCGTGATTACAATCCTGTAAAAACATCTGCTGTAAAAATTAAATTTGATTATCCCGAAAGAGGATATATCTATGATAGAAACGGAAAACTTTTAGTAGCGAACCAGCTTTCTTATGACGTAATGGTTGTACCTAATGAAGTTAAAGAGCTAGATACCTTAGAATTTTGTTCATTACTTAAAATAACTAAAGAAGATTTTATAAAAAGATATGATAAAGCAGAAAATTACGCACCATGGTTAGCCTCTGTTTTTTTAAAGCAATTAGCAAAGCAAGATTTTGCATTTTTACAAGAGAAGCTTCATAAATTTCAAGGGTTTTATATTCAAAAAAGAATCATAAGAAATTATCCATTAAAATCTGCTGCAAATATCTTAGGGTATATTAATGAAGTAAATGAAGCTGTTGCTAAAAAAGATGATTATTATCAGCAAGGAGAACTTATTGGAAAAGCAGGAATAGAAGCTCAATATGAAAAAGTTTTAAGAGGAGAAAAAGGAAAAAAATACTATCGTAGGGATCGCCTCAATAAAATAGTGGGGTCTTTTAAAGATGGCCTTTATGATTCTTTAGCTACTAACGGACAAGACTTAACATTAACAATTGATAGCGAACTACAACAATACGGAGAGTTTTTAATGAAAGGGAAAAGAGGCGGTATTATAGCTCTTGAGCCTTCCTCTGGAGAGATATTAGCATTAGTTACGGCACCAAGTTATGATCCAAATATGATGGTTGGTCGTGCTAGATCACCAAATTCTGTAATACTTATTGGAGACACTATCAATAAGCCAATGTATGATAGAGGTTTAAAGGGAACTTATGCTCCAGGGTCACCATTTAAATTGATCAATGCTTTAATTGGTTTAGAAGAAGGCGTAATTGATCAAAAAACAAATTTCTATTGTTATGGCGGATATCGATATGGTAGTCGTGAAAAAGAGTTCATGAAGTGTCATTGTGATATTTATGGGAAACCTATTAAATTACATACTGCTATTTCAAAATCTTGCAACACGTATTTTTCAAACACCTATAAAAGAATTGTTGAAAAAAATGGAGATGCTTCTAAAGGAATGAATCGATGGAACGAACATGTGATGAGTTTTGGTCTAGGTGATTATTTAGGATACGATTTACCTGAAGGTGATAAAGGATTTATACCAGATGGAAATTATTACGACAGTCGTTATAAATATAAATGGAACGCTTCTACCAATATATCAAATGCAATTGGTCAAGGAGAAGTACTGACTACCCCAATTCAATTAGCAAATGTAACAGCTGCAATTGCAAACAAAGGTTATTTCTTCACACCACATATTGTAAAAAGTATCAACAACCAACCTATAAAAGATTCAACTTTTACAATTCCAAAATATACGACTATTAGTAAGGAACATTTTGATCCAATTATTGAAGGAATGTATGAAGTTTTCAAAACTGGAACTGCTAGGTACTATCCTTTAAAAGGAATTGAAATTGCAGGTAAAACAGGAACAGCTGAAAACTTTATTCGGGTTGATGGAAAAAAAATACAAATGCCAGATCATTCTATTTTAGTCGCTTTTGCACCAAAAGATAACCCAAAAATTGCCATTGCCGTTTTTATTGAAAATGGAGGATATGGATCTACTGTTGCAGCGCCCATTACTAGCCTTTTAATTGAAAAATATTTGACAGGAGAAGTCAAAAGAAAATGGGTTGAAGATAAAATGTTAGGCATAGACTTATATCATATATACAATCGTAAAATCTTAAATCCAGAAAGTTTTGAGGCAGGAACGAAATAATATTTTCTACGGTATAGATTGGCTACTAGTTCTTATATTTGTGTTACTTATTGGATTTGGCTGGGTTAATATTTATGCAGCTTCTTATTCAGAAGAAAATGCTCAGTTGTTTGATTTTTCTACTAAATACGGAAAACAACTTCTTTGGATCATTCTAAGTATTCCTCTTATTATTTTAGTTTTATTTATAAACGGGAAGTTCTTCGAACAGTTTTCAAGTATTTTTTATATAGTTTCATTACTCTCATTAGTAGGTCTTTTTATTTTTGGGAAAGAAATTAATGGGGCTAAATCTTGGTATAGTTTTGGAGGGGTTAGTATTCAACCATCAGAATTCACAAAAGCCTTTACCGCCTTAGCCTTAGCTAAACTAATGAGTGACAGAAAGTACAATTTGACATTAATTAAAAATCAAATTAAAGCTTTCATTATTATTTTTTCTCCGGCTGTTTTAATTGCACTGCACGATCCTGGTTCTGCAATTGTTTATTTAGCTTTCTTTTTCGTTTTAAATAGAGAAGGATTAACCTTAGCTTATATCGTTTTAGGATGTGTGGCAATCGTTCTATTTATTACGACTATTTTATTAGGAGCAAAAATTATTATTAGTTCTCTAGTAATTCTAATTTCTATATATCTAGTCTATAATATTTACAAAAACAAACGGTTTTTGAGGTTTAATTGGATTAGAGTTATCGCCGCTTATCTTTTCTCGATACTTTTTATCATTGGAGTAAATTATACTTATAATAATGTATTAAAGAAACATCAAAGAGATAGATTTGAAGTCCTCTTAGGTAAAACTTCAGACACAAGACAAATAGGATATAATTCGGATCAATCTTTACAAACAATTAGCTCCGGTAAATTTTGGGGAAAAGGATTTTTAGAAGGTGATAAAACTCAAGGTAACTTTGTGCCTGAACAACATACTGATTACATTTTTAGTGTTGTTGGTGAAGAATGGGGATTTATAGGGTCTAGTCTAGTAATTCTTCTCTTTATGGCACTCCTTTTTAGAATTATCAATAGAGCAGATAAACACACCAATAAGTTTGGAAGAATTTATGGATATGGAGTTGCTTCCGTTTTATTTTTCCACTTAATAATCAATGTAGGTATGGTTATAGGTTTACTTCCAACGGTTGGCATACCTCTACCCTTTTTCAGCTATGGAGGATCTTCTCTTTGGGGCTTTACTCTTCTGCTATTTATTTTCATTAAGCTAGACGCCCAGAAAAGTTATGATTGGTAAAATCAATTCTTGAAATTTAAGCATAAAAAAACGCTCTGATAAATCAGAGCGTTTTTTTATACGTTTTTTGTAAAAAACTACAAAGCAGCTACGCTCTTTGTAAGTTTAGATTTTAAATTAGCAGCTTTATTCTTGTGAATAATATTGTTTTTAGCTAGTTTATCTAACATCGAAATAACGTTAGTAAGCATTCCTTCAGCTTCTTTCTTATCTGAAGATGCACGTAAATCTCTAACAGCATTACGCGTTGTTTTGTGCTGATACTTATTACGTAACCTTTTTGCTTCGTTACTTCTAATTCTTTTTAATGCTGACTTATGATTTGCCATTTCTTTTGTTTTTGTTTTAATAAAACTTGTAGTCCGTACGGGAATCGAACCCGTGTTACCAGGATGAAAACCTGGCGTCCTAACCCCTAGACGAACGGACCAGTTGCAATTTCTTGGAAAAATTCCTCCGTTTGCGGATGCAAATATACAACGTTTTTAAAACTCTGCAATATTTTTTTAAAAAATTTAATACGCCTTTGCAAATAATACTCTTCTTGTTGATTCTTTGCCTGTTAACACACATGATCCAGCCTCTTCTTTTGCATCATTCGGTATACATCTAATCGTTGCTTTTGTTAATTCTTTAATCTTTTCTTCCGTTTCAATAGTTCCATCCCAATGTGCAGATACAAAACCACCTTTATTTTCAATTACATCTTTAAATTCATCAAAAGAATTTACCTCAGCAATATGATCATTCCTGTAATTAATAGCCTTGTTAAATAGATTTTCTTGAATTTTCCCTAGAAGATCAGCTACAAAATCAACAACATTATCTTGAGAAACTGTTTGTTTTTCTAAAGTATCTCTTCTGGCTACTTCTAGAGTATTATTCTCTAAATCACGATTTCCAATAGCGATTCTAACAGGAACACCTTTCAATTCGTATTCTGCAAACTTAGCTCCAGGTCTATAGGTATCTCTATCGTCAAATTTTACTGAAATTCCTTTCCCTCTTAATTCTTTTATAATTCCACTAACTCTTTCAGAAATTAACGCAAGTTGCTCTTCTCCTTTATAAATAGGCACAATTGCAACTTCAATTGGAGCTAGTTTTGGAGGTAATACCAGACCAAAATCATCAGAATGCGTCATAATTAACCCTCCGATTAAACGAGTTGATACTCCCCAAGAAGTCGCCCAAACATACTCTTGCTTTCCTTCTTTGGAGGTATATTTCACATCAAATGCTTTGGCGAAATTTTGTCCTAAAAAATGGGAGGTTCCGGCTTGTAAAGCTTTTCCATCTTGCATTAAAGCTTCTATCGTATACGTTTCATCTGCTCCAGCAAAGCGTTCGCTTTCAGATTTAGAACCTTTTATGACTGGCATGGCCATAAAATTCTCTGCAAATTCAGCGTACACTTCTTGCATTTGTTTCGCCTCAATTAATGCTTCTGATTTTGTGGCGTGAGCAGTATGACCCTCTTGCCATAAAAACTCAGCAGTTCTTAAAAATAAACGAGTTCTCATTTCCCAACGAACCACATTTGCCCATTGATTAATTAGTAATGGTAAATCTCTATAGGACTGAATCCAACCTTTGTAAGTACTCCAAATAATGGCTTCAGAAGTTGGTCTTACGATTAGTTCCTCTTCCAATTTAGCTTCAGGATCTACACGAAGCTTGCCTTCATTATCGGGATCGTTTTGAAGTCTATAATGTGTAACAACAGCACATTCCTTGGCAAAACCCTCTGCATTTTTTTCTTCAGCTTCAAATAAACTTTTTGGAACAAACAAAGGGAAATAAGCATTTTCATGACCTGTTTCTTTAAACATTCTATCAAGCTCAGCTTGCATTTTTTCCCAAATAGCATAACCATATGGCTTAATCACCATACAACCTCTTACCGCAGAATTCTCAGCGAGATCTGCTCTTAGTATAATTTCATTATACCATTTAGAATAATCTTCGTCTCTTTTAGTTAACTTCTTACTCATAATCCGGACTTTGGCACAGATATTGTTAATTATTTGTTATAAAATTTATAGTAAATTTGTCTACTATAGAATATGAGAGCAAAACTAAAGCATTTTAGGTATAGACAAAGAAGTTTTTATCATTTTTAGCTATTAATCTTATGTTTATTAACTCAAAAATAAATCATTATGAAAAGTAACTACTCAAAACAATCCGTCTCAACTTATCTTCTTTCTCTAATTGTATTAGTATTTGCTTCTTCGTGTACAATTTATCAAAACGTACCAGATAATGACGGAATATATTCTTCAGAAAAAAAAGAACGGAGGGTTATTGAAGTAAATAGTCAAAAACACAGGGACTATGAAAATAATTATTTCAGCAAAGAGATAGAAAGACTTGACAATATTAATGGAACAGATATTTTTATAGACATTGAAAGATATAGTTCTTTAAATGATTCTATTCCAAATGTCACAGATAGTATTAGTGATTACAATCCTAATAGTGCTTGGGGCTATGATAATGATGATGTAGTAATAAATATTAACTATAATAACGGTTTTGGATGGGGTAATAATTGGAATTTATATGACCCATACTTAAGTTATGGTTTTTTTAATCCGTGGTTTGGTGGAGGATGGGCTAACAGATGGAATCCCGGATTTTATTATGGCGGTTTTAGAAGTTTTTACAATCCATATTTTAATCCTTTTGGCCCTTATCATCCTTTTTATCACGGCCTTGCAGGGTATAGATCTGCCAGATGGAGGTATTTAAACGGTGGTAACGGTTTTTATAATGGTTTCAATAACGACTTCAATTACGGTAGAAGATCAGGTTACGCAAGCAATTCGACCAGAAGAGTCACTAATACTAATTCTAGAAGAAGAGTTTCTTTTAGTAATGACAATGCAAGAGCTAGAAACTCATCAAGAAATAGCAATAGTAGAAGAAGGGTAACTAACACAAGATCCAGAGATAATAGAAATATATCTAGAAGATCAAACAATAGTAACAGTAGATCTTCAATTAATAGATCTTCATCAAGAAGCAGACCTTCATCTTCAAGACCTTCTTCTACAGGAAGTTCCTCAAGAAGCTCTGGAAGAAGTAGTGGTTCTTCAAGAGGTGGCTCATCAAAAAGAGGTGGTTAGAATTTAAACAATCAATATGAAAAAAATAGTATTATTTGTGGCTTTAGCTGCTGTAACTTTCACATCCTATTCTCAAGCACTCGGCTATGAAGACTTAGCCTTAATTTTCTCCAGAAATGACGGAAATGGAAGTGCTCGACTTGTAGCAATGGGTGGAGCTTTTGGAGCTCTTGGTGGTGATGTTTCAGCCATGACAATTAACCCAGCAGGTATTTCTGTATTTAACGGAAATAATGCTTCTATAAGTTTTCAATCTAGAAGTACCGACTTTGAAACTCTTTATGGCGATCCGCTTCTTTCAAGAAATTCTACAACAACTCAAGGGGATTACTTTAAAGTCTCTAATGCCGGTGCTGTATTTACATTTAACAACACAAATAGTGATGAATGGTCTAAATTAGCCCTGGGTGTAAATTATAGAATATTAGCTGACTTTGAAAATACATTTATTGCAAGAGGAAACAGTGGTTTTGCTTCTTTTGAAAGCTTTCCTTTAGATAATAATGCAACACCTATTCTTTATGACATTGCAGAAAATCAACAATTTACCAACTTTAACAATGGTGACCTTTCTGAGCTAAGCTTAGCTTTTTCAGGAGTATATAATGAAAAATTACACATTGGTGCAGGTTTAAATTTTTACGACCTTACTTTTAGCCAACAAGCTATTTTAAGAGAAGCTAATAATGATGGTAATGGCAACACATTAGATGCTCGTTTCTACCAAGAGAACTTTACAACTGGAGTAGGGTTTTCACTCAGTGCTGGGTTTATTTATAAAGCATCTGAAACAGTCCGTCTAGGACTAAGTTATCAATCTCCAACTTGGTTTACAGAAGTAATTGAAGATACAAATATCACTAATAATGATGGTTTTTTTGGTGATACAGAAATTGAAGTTAGCAACGACAACATCATATATGACAATACTGTAGGTGCAAATTTACCAATCCAAAGCCTTTTATATAAATTAAGAACTCCAAGTAGATTAACTGCAAGTGCTGCATTTGTTTTTGGGAAATTTGGATTAATTAGTTTAGATTATACAACCAGAAATTATAATGGCCTTAATTTAACAGGTGATGATTTTACAATCGAAAATCAATTTTTTGATGACCAATTAAGAAGAACCAATGCTTTAAACGCCGGAACCGAATGGAGAATTAACAAATTGAGTATACGAGGTGGGTATCGATACGAAGAAAGTCCAGATGCTAATGCCTTAGATTCAGACAACTTGCAAAGTTATTCTTTAGGTTTAGGCTATAATTTTGGAACAGTAAAGTTTAACCTTGCTTATGCAACTAATAATAGAACTGGATTGTATGATTTTTATCCTCAATATAATCAAGTTGAAGCTGCTGAATTTAAAATTAATAACACGTTAATTACTGCAGGTTTTTCAATCAATTTATAAACCCCGCTAAATACCATAAAAAAAGATTCTCAAGTTTTTTGAGGATCTTTTTTTATCTACCTATTAACATATCTATTCACTTTTTTTGCATTAATTTTGCATTTCATTTCTCAACAAGAAAAAATGAATTCACAAACAATTACAATTCAGTCAACTAATAACGATACCATTCTGAAATTTGTTAGCAATCAGATTTTAATAAATGGCGGGAGTTATGAGTTTAACAACATAGATGAAGCTAAAAACTCTCCTTTAGCTCAACAATTATTTCACTTACCATTTGTAAAGAAAATATTTATTACAGCAAATTTTATTGCCATACAACGATTTGATATTGTTGAATGGACAGATGTACAAGAAGAAGTTAGAGAGCAAATTGAAATCTATTTGCAAGACGGAAATGTTGCAGTAAAAGAAAGTGATAATTCAACAAAAAAAGAAGCAATTGAAGTTTATGCTGAAGTAACTCCAAATCCTTCAGTAATGAAATTTGGAACGAATAAAGCGCTAACTTCGACTGATGTTGAATATAAAAACATTGAAGAAGCGAGCAAATCTTCACCTCTAGCCCAAGCTTTATTTGGCTTTCCTTTTGTAAAAGGAGTTTTTATTTCAGAAAACTACATCTCTGTTACAAAATTTGATGTAATTGAATGGAACGAAGTATATGCTGAAGTTCGAAATTTTATCAGCACCTATTTACAAGACAACAAAACCATTATTAAAGAGTTGCCACAAGCAACTAAATATGCTGAAGAGCAAAAAGAAGTCGCTCCTATAGATTTAGAAGGGACTCCAGCCAAAATTGTAGATATTTTAGATGAATATATTCGCCCTGCAGTAGCTTCAGATGGCGGAAATATTGCATTTAAATCCTACGATGAAGAAAGCAAAGTAGTTAGTGTAATTCTACAAGGTGCATGTAGCGGTTGTCCTTCTTCTACTGCGACTTTAAAAAATGGAATTGAAACAATGTTAAAAGAAATGCTTCCTAATCAAATTAGTGAAGTTGTAGCTATAAACGGATAAATAGAATGTCAAAAACCATTAAACCATACAAAGATTCTGATTTAGGGAAAAAAGAGCAAGTTGCAACCATGTTTAACAACATCTCTAAAAACTATGATGGTTTAAATAGAGTCATATCTTTTGGAATAGATGTTAGCTGGAGAAAAAAAGTAGTAAAAATTGTTTCTAAAAACAACCCTCAACAGATTCTTGATATTGCAACTGGAACAGGAGATTTAGCTTTAATGATGTCTCAATTAAATCCTGCTAAAATTGTTGGATTAGATATTTCTGAAGGAATGTTAGAAGTAGGTAAACAAAAAATTTCTAAAGCTAATTTAAGTGACAAAATAGAGATGGTTGTTGGAGATTCTGAAAACATGCCTTTTGACGATAATACTTTTGATGCTATTACAGTATCCTTTGGTGTGCGTAATTTTGCAAACCTAGACAAAGGTCTAACAGAAATAAGAAGAGTATTGAAACCCAATGGTACATTTGTGATTTTAGAAACTTCAAATCCTACTAAATTTCCATTTAAACAAGGATATAAATTCTATACCTCTTTTATTTTACCAATCATAGGAAAAATCTTCTCTAGAGACAAAGTTGCTTATTCTTATTTAAGTGAATCTGCAAATTATTTCCCTTTTGGAGAAACCTTTGACAATATTTTGAAAAAAAATGGGTTTATCAATACAGAATACAAACCTGTTACATTTGGTGTAGCAACCATATACTCTGCCACAAAATAACATGAAAAAAGTATTATTCTTTATCATTTGCTTTAGTACTGTGATTTCAGTTTCTTCACAACAAAGAAGAAATGTAAACAATCTTCCTACTTTTGATGAACCAAGAATCCATTATGGTTTTTACTTAGGATTAAATCAAAACGATTTTAAAGTAAATTATAGACCTAGTAATTTTCCTAGCACTATTGTAGAGATAAAACCAACTACTGGTTTTAATGTTGGTTTAATTGCGGATTTAAGATTGCATAAGAATATCAATTTACGTTTTGAGCCAGGATTAATCAGTAATTCAAAAACTATTTATTTTAACAATAGTTCTGCTTTGCTAACCGAAAGAGATAGTGTTAGAGAAATTGGCTCTACCTATCTACACCTTCCTTTAGTTTTTAAGTTTAGTACAGATCGATGGAATAATGTAAGGCCTTATGTGATTGCAGGAGTTTCTTATGATCACAACTTTTCTAGTAATCAAGACAATTCTGATGACAATTTTAGCGGAGAATTTAGAATGAAAACCGGAAATTTCATGTACGAATTTGGAATCGGAATTGATATTTACTTATACTTTTTTAAATTCTCACCTTCTATCCGTGGAGTTTTTGCAATGAATCGTGAAATCATAGATGACAATAATGGAAATAGTCCTTGGACATCACCTATCAATGCTTTTTCTACGCGAGGAATTTTTCTAAACTTTGCTTTTGAGTAAATTTATCTTCTAAATTCGCTTAACAAAATTGCAGTAGCAGTGGCAACATTTAAACTCTCTGTTTCTTGAGAATTCCCAAATCTTGGGATTGAAATCTTATCTGTAATTACAGCTCTTATTTTATCAGACACACCATTAGCTTCATTACCCATTATTAATATTGCTTCTGATGGAAGTTTGGAATTATAGACATTTTCACCATCCATATCGGCGATAAATATAGGTAGTGAACTATCATTAAAATAATCAAGTAAATCTGTGTAAATAATATTCATTCTTGTTAAAGAACCCATACTTGCTTGTACAACCTTAGCGTTATAACAATCTACAGTATCTTTAGAACAAATAAGTTGTTCTATACCAAACCAATCACATAAGCGAATAATCGTTCCTAGGTTTCCTGGATCATTAATTGAATCTAAAGCAAGAGTTAACCCATAAGGCATTACAGTTTCTTTATCTGGTATTTTAAAAACTGCCAGTACCTTATTTGGTGTTTTTAAGGCACTTATTTTTTTTAATTCTTGCTCAGAAACCTCTACAAATGAATCTAAATATGAAAAACTACCCTCTGTAGAAAATAAAATTTCTAATTGAAAAGACGACTGTAGAAATTCATCTACGACTTTCATCCCTTCAGCTACAAATAAATTGTGCTTTTGGCGATACTTTTTTTGAGATAAACTTGTTATTAGTTTTAGATGATTTTTAGAGAGACCCATTAACTTTTTAAATTAACAATTAGATTACTGATATCTAGCATATTAACATCTATAAATCTAAGTGAATTATTTTTATCAAAACCTCACAAAGGTTTTTATCTTTATAAAGTCTTCAAAAGTAGTATTTTTGAAATTGTATTGCCAATGCGTTCCATGAAAAAAATTTTTATTTTCTTTTTATTGACATTGTTTATGTCTTCTTGTAGCTCTGTAAAAAGAGTAAAAGATAATGAGCATTTATTGACTAAGAATAATATTACAGTCAATAATAAAAAGAATACGAATGAAGATTTAAATGAATTATTAGCTCAAAAACCCAACAACAAAACACTTGGATTTCCTCTTTCTTTGTACTTCTATAATTTAGGTGATAATACAAAACCTAAAAAACCATCTGAATGGGGAAAGAAGAAACCAAAAACATACAATTTTATAAAAAATATTTTTTCTGAAAAACAGAGCATTTCTTATGCAAATTCGATGATTGGATTGAATAATTGGTTCCTTAGAAATGGACAGGCACCAGTTGTTATTAATACAAAAAAAATTGAAAGAACTGTACAAAATTTATCTGCGTATCATAAAACTCATGGATATTTTAAAGTAAAAGTTAGCGCAAAAATAGATACTTTAGAAAATAGAAAAGGAGCAATAGAATATATAATCACTACAGGAAGGCCCACATTTTTAGACACTATTAAAACCGATATCAAATCTCCTGTTTTAGATTCTTTATATCAATCTGAAAAGGAATTATCATTTCTAAAAACAGGTGATCAATTTATCGAAGAGAGTTTCATCAAAGAAGCAAAAAGGATTACTAAGCTTTTTAGAAATCATGGGATCTATCATTTTACAGAAAATGATTTAGGATATTACAATATAGATTCTGCAAGTACAAACAATTATAAAACCAATGTAGATCTTGTCATTTTTGATAAAAGAAGAGTTCAAGAAAAAGACGGTTCCTATACCTTAAAGCCTTATAAAATTCAAAATCTCAGAAAGATAACTGTTTATACAGACTATTCTTTCGGCAAAAAAGACGAGCCTTATTTAGATTCTATAAATTACCAAGGAATCACTTTTATCGCTCATGATAAAATAAAATACAACCCTAAGCTTTTATCAGAATCTATCTTTATTAGACCAAATGAAGTGTATACAGATTCTTTAAGGAACTTAACTAGAAAGCACTTAAAATCATTAAGGAACTTTAAAGTAACAAACATTAGATACGATAATGTAACCAACAGTGATAATCAATTAGATGTCAATATTTTTCTTACTCCACTAGAAAAATATAGTTTAGATTTAGAAACCGAACTTACCCATTCTAACATTAGAGATTTAGGTGTTTCAGGAAAATTTTCTATTGTCAATAGAAATACATTTAGAGGTGCAGAAATTTTTAAATTATCGTTATTAAGTTCGTTTTTTAATGCATCACAAGACGCAAATCAAGAAGGAAACTTTTTCAATTCTTGGGAAATTGGTGCCGATTTATCTTTAGAAGTTCCGCGTTTTCTAGCTCCTTTTGGTTTAAACAAGCTCGTGCCCAAAAGAATGTCTCCAAGAACGATGTTTACTATTGGAACAAGCATCCAAAAAAATATTGGTTTAGACAGGCAAACTGTTACCGCTTTAATTGACTATAAATGGCAATACAACTCAAAAAAGACGATTCAATTAGAAATTTTTAACACGCAATATGTACGAAACTTGAGGATTGGCAATTATTTCCAAATTTACAACTCCGAGTTTCAAAAGTTAAGTCAAATTGCTCAAGTGTATGACCCTAACTTTCCACTTACAAATACAGGAGAATCTCCAGTAACATTAATAAATACTATTTTTGGTGATACCAATTTTCAAACCACAAATCCAGAAGCTTACCGAGATAATTTAAATATTCTAGACAGATACAATATTATAACTTCAGATTTCTTAATTCCTACAATTGCTTATTCTTTTACTTATAACAATCAAAGTGATTTTAGAGATAATAATTTCTCTTTTTTCAAAATTAGAGTAGCAAACTCTGGTAATATTGGTAGTATACTATCTAATAAAAGAGATGGTAATAATAGAAGAACCATTTTTAATATTCCATTAGCGCAATACTTTAAAGCAGATGTAGAATACAAGAAATTTTGGGAAATAGATGATACATCCGTTATTGGAATTCGAAGTTTCTTAGGAGCTATAATTCCTTACAATAATTCTGCAATTCCTTTTGTAAAGAGTTATTTTGCTGGAGGTTCAAATGACATTAGAGCTTGGCAAACCTATGATTTAGGTCCAGGAAGCAGAAATTCAGGCTTAGAATATAATATCGGTAGCTTTAAATTTTTAACAAGTGCAGAATATCGTTTTGACATGTTTGGAAGTTTAAAAGGAGCCTTATTTGTTGATGCAGGAAATATCTGGGACATTACAAATTCCATTTTTGCCGAAGAAGAAGCTAAATTTGATGGATTAAATTCTGTAAGAGATATTGCGGTGGGATCTGGGTTTGGTTTACGATACGATTTTAGTTTTTTAGTTTTTAGACTAGACCTTGGTTTTAAAATGCATGAACCTTATTTAGAAGGTAACAAATGGTTTAGAAATTACAACTTCTCAAATGCAGTATATAACATCGGAATAAACTATCCATTTTAAAAGCAAATTCTTTATTTTTTCTACATCGTTTTCGATGATTTTTAGCTTCATCTAGCTCAAAATCTCCATCTTATATATATTTTTTGATTACTTTTGAAAAGATAAATACCAATCATTTAAAAAAAAAAAATGAGTCACAATATTAAGCCAGGTGTTGCAACCGGTCAAGAAGTTCAAGCTATATTTAAATTAGCCAAAGAAAAAGCATTTGCTTTACCAGCTGTAAACGTTGTTGGCTCAAATACAATCAATGCAGTATTAGAAACGGCAAGAGATTTAAATGCTCCTGTTATTATTCAGTTTTCTAATGGAGGTGCACAATTTAATGCCGGAAAAGGATTGTCTAATGAAAATGAAAAAGCTGCGATTGCCGGCGGAGTTGCAGGTGCAAAACATATTCATTTATTAGCAGAAGCTTATGGTGTTCCAGTAATTTTACATACTGATCACTGTGCTAAAAAATTATTACCTTGGATCGATGGTTTATTAGATGCTAGTGAAGAGCACTTTAAACAAACCGGAAAACCTTTATACAGCTCTCATATGATTGATTTATCTGAAGAGCCTATTGAAGAAAATATTGAAATTTGTAAAACCTATTTAGCACGTATGGCTAAAATGGGAATGACTTTAGAAATTGAATTAGGTATTACTGGTGGTGAAGAAGATGGCGTTGATAATTCTGATGTTGATGTTTCTAAATTATATACTCAACCTGAAGAAGTTGCTTATGCTTATGAAGAATTAATGAAAGTTAGTCCTCAATTTACAATTGCAGCAGCATTTGGTAATGTTCATGGAGTTTACAAGCCAGGGAATGTAAAATTAACACCTAAAATCTTAAAAAACTCTCAAGAACATCTTTCTAAAAAACACAACCTTCCTCATAATACAATTGATTTTGTATTTCATGGAGGATCTGGTTCTACTTTAGAAGAAATTAGAGAATCTATTGGTTACGGTGTAATCAAAATGAATATCGATACGGATTTACAATATGCATTTACAGAAGGAATTCGTGATTATATGCAAGGAAGAGCTGATTATTTAGCTAGTCAAATTGGAAATCCAGATGGTGCAGATCAGCCAAATAAAAAACACTACGACCCAAGAAAATGGTTACGTGAAGGAGAAGTTACCTTTAAAACTAGATTAAAGAAAGCTTTTGAAGATTTAAATAATGTAGATACTTTATAAAAAAGGAAAAATCTCAAGAATTATAAGCTCTGATGAAACTCGAATTATTCATATAACTCTGTAGTTTCATCAGACTTTCTTTTTTTGTTGGAAATTTAAATATTAATCCACTAAATTTGTCAAAGGGTATTAGGTGAAAAAATCCTTAAATTACCAAGAACAAACAGACAACAAATTAGTAACATATGGCTTGGTTTAAAAGACAAGAAAAAGGAATTAACACACCTACAGAAGCAAAAAAAGACACGCCAAAAGGATTATGGTATAAAACTCCAAGTGGTAAAATTATTGATACCGAAGAGTTAAAACGTAATTTGTATGTGAGTCCAGAAGATGGATATCACGTAAGAATTGGTAGTAAAGAATACTTTGAAATGCTTTTTGATGACAATACTTTTGAAGAGTTAAATTCAAAAATCACAGCAAAAGATCCACTTAAATTTGAGGATACTAAAAAATATCCAGATCGATTAAAAGCTGCTCAAGAAAAAACCAACTTAAAAGATGCTGTAAGAACTGCTGTCGGAAAATCTTTAGGTAAAGATATTGTCATTGCTGCAATGGATTTTTCATTTATTGGAGGTTCTATGGGAAGTGTAGTTGGAGAAAAAATTGCCAGAGCAATTGATTATTCTATTCAAAATAACTTACCATTTTTAATGGTTTCAAAATCTGGAGGAGCAAGAATGATGGAAGCCTCTTTATCTTTAATGCAATTGGTAAAAACTTCCGCTAAGTTAGCACAGCTAGCAGAAGCTAAAATTCCATATATTTCTTTATGTACAGACCCAACAACTGGGGGAACAACGGCTTCATTTGCCATGTTAGGAGATATTAATATTGCAGAGCCTAATGCATTAATTGCTTTTGCAGGACCTAGAGTTGTAAGAGATACTACAGGAAAAGATTTACCTGAAGGTTTTCAGCGTTCAGAGTTTGTTTTAGAGCATGGTTTTTTAGATGGAATCTATGAAAGAAAAAATTTAAAAAAACAAATCAACTTATACATTGATTTAATTCAAAATCAACCCATAAGAGCCTAATAAAAGCCAGCATAAAGCTGGCTTTTTTATTGCAAAAACTCAACCTACCGTTTCTTGCTCCAATCTTCTCTAAAAGAACTTGTTATCTACACTAAAGACTCTTTTTTTTATCCTTTTAATTTTATAGGTTAGCATATAAAATAATTGTACATTTGCCACTTCAATGAAAAAATCATTGATGTACATAAAAATCATTTAAATAATATTGGCATGTATTTAACAAAAGAAGTTAAAGAAACAATTTTTGAAAAACACGGTAACAGTAAAACTGATACAGGTTCTTCAGAAGGACAAATTGCGTTATTCTCGCACAGAATTAACCACCTAACAAGTCACTTAAAAGAAAATCGTAAAGATTTTAATACTGAGCGTTCTTTAGTAAAGTTGGTAGGAAAGCGTAGAAGTCTTTTAGACTACTTAAAGAAAAAAGATATCACAAGATATCGTGCAATTATCAAAGAATTAGGAATTAGAAAATAATACCTATATAAAAGAGGTAGCTTTATGCTGCCTCTTTTTCTTTAAAACAAGTTTCTAAATTATTTTTGGTTACTTAGTTATTTACTCTGAGCAAGTCGATGAGTAGTCGAAGTAACTTCCATTGAAAAACAACAAAACACAACAACACACATCAAGAAAAGTTTAATTAAGAACGAATTATTAAAGTATGATTCCAAAAGTATTTAGCCAAGAGATAGATCTTGGAGATGGAAGGACCATCACATTAGAAACAGGTAAATTAGCTAAACAAGCTCATGGTTCTGTTGTTGTACAAATGGGTAAAGCAATGTTATTATGTACTGTAGTATCTAACTACAAACAATCAGATGTTGACTTTTTACCATTAACCGTAGATTATAGAGAGAAATTTGCAGCGGCGGGTCGTTATCCTGGTGGTTTCTTCAAAAGAGAAGCAAGACCAAGTGATGGAGAAGTATTAACAATGCGTCTTGTAGACCGTGTTTTACGTCCGTTATTCCCAAAAGATTATCACGCAGAAACTCAAGTAATGATCCAATTAATGTCTCATGATGAAGATGTTATGCCAGATGCTTTAGCAGGTTTAGCTGCTTCTGCTGCGATTCAATTAAGTGATTTCCCTTTCGAATGTCCAATCTCAGAAGCACGTGTTGCTAGAGTTAATGGAGAATTCGTAATTAACCCAAGTAGAGCTCAGTTAGCTGAATCTGATATCGATATGATGATTGGAGCTTCTGCCGATTCAGTAATGATGGTAGAAGGTGAAATGGATGAAATTTCTGAAGAAGAAATGGCAGATGCAATTAAATTCGCACATGAATCTATTAAAATTCAGATTGAAGCTCAAGTTCGTTTAGCAGAAGCTTTCGGTAAGAAAGAAGTTCGTGAATATGCAACTGCAGAAGAAAATGTTCAATTAGATAAAAGAATACATGATTTAGCGTACGATAAATGTTATGCAATTGCAAAACAAGGAACATCAAAAGCTGAACGTAGTGCTGCATTTGCAGAAGTAAAAGAAGAGGTAAAAGCGTCTTTTACAGAAGAAGAAAACGAAGAATTTGGTCACCTTGTTGGTGGTTATTATAGAAAGGCTGAAAAAGAAGCTGTTAGAGAACTAACCTTAGCAGAAGGGATTCGTTTAGACGGACGTAAAACTGATGAGATTAGACCAATTTGGTCAGAAGTAGATTACTTACCATCTGTACATGGTTCTTCAATCTTTACTCGTGGAGAAACTCAAGCTTTAGCGACAGTTACTTTAGGAACTTCTAGAGATTCAAATAAAATAGATATGCCATCTTACGAAGGTGAAGAAAAATTCTATTTACATTATAACTTCCCTCCTTTTTGTACTGGTGAAGCTAGACCGTTAAGAGGAACGTCTCGTAGAGAAGTTGGTCATGGTAATTTAGCTCAACGTGGTTTAAAAGGAATGATTCCAGATGATTGTCCTTATACAGTTAGAGTTGTATCTGAAGTATTAGAATCTAACGGTTCTTCTTCTATGGCAACAGTTTGTGCTGGTACAATGGCACTAATGGATGCGGGTGTTAAGCTTACAAGACCAGTTTCTGGTATTGCTATGGGATTAATTTCTGATGGAGATCGTTACGCAGTTTTATCTGATATTTTAGGTGATGAAGATCACTTAGGAGATATGGACTTTAAAGTGACAGGAACTTCAGAAGGGATTACTGCTTGTCAAATGGATATTAAAATTAAGGGATTACCATACGAAATTTTAGTGAATGCTCTTAAACAAGCTCGTGATGGTCGTTTACACATTTTAGATAAAATAACTGAAACGATTGCTTCTGCAAACGAAGAAGTGAAAGCTCATGCTCCTAAAATGATTAACAGAAGAATTCCGAATGAACTAATTGGTGCATTTATTGGACCAGGTGGTAAACATATTCAAGAATTACAGAAAGAAACAGAAACAACGATTGTAATTACTGAAGATGCTGTAACTGAAGAAGGAATTATTGAGATCCTAGGAACAAACCCTGAAGGAATTGAAGCAGTGATAGCTCGTATCGAGTCTATGATGTTCAAACCAGAAAAAGGTTCTGTATATGAAGTGAAAGTAATCAAGATGTTAGATTTTGGTGCAGTTGTTGAATATACTGAAGCTCCTGGAAACGAAGTTTTATTACACGTAAGTGAATTAGCTTGGGAACGAACAGATAACGTTTCTGATGTGGTTAAAATGGGAGATATTTTAGATGTAAAATACTTTGGTTTAGACCCAAGAACTAGAAAAGAAAAAGTTTCTAGAAAAGCTATTTTACCAAAACCAGAAGGTTTTGTTGAAAGACCTCCAAGAGAAAGTAGCGGACGTGATAACCGTAATGGTGGCCGTGATAACAGAGGAAGCAGAGATAATCGTGGACGCGACACTCAAAGAGATGACCGCAGAGACGATCGCAAGCCTAGAGAAGAAAAGAAAGAAGATTAATTTTTCTTACCTCATAAATAGAAAAAGCTGGAAACATATGTTTCCAGCTTTTTTTTTACAACCATCATTTTTAAAATATTCTTTGATAACTTTTAAAGTGATCAATTCATTTTGATGCTTTTTTTGTTTTCTTTGTATTTCTTAATGAAAATTCAACGTATTACATATATATCCCTTGGATCTAACCAAGGAGAAAAGTTAAAGAACTTACAAAATGCAATCTATGAGATAGCCGATTCTATTGGTGCTATTAGAAAAATTTCTTCAGTATATAAGACAAGTTCATGGGGATATCAAGGAGAAGACTTCTATAATATATGTATTGAGGTTTCTACTTATCTTCAACCTGAGAACTTGCTTGAAAAAACTCTTACAATAGAAAATAAATTAGGAAGAGAAAGAACAAATTCTAAAGGATATTCTGATAGAATTATTGATATTGATATTCTTTTGTTTGATGATGAAATTATATTTTCTAAGAGAGTAACCATTCCACATTCAAAAATGTTAGAAAGAAGTTTTGTACTGATTCCATTAGTTGAAATTGCAAAAAACACCATTCACCCTATTCAAAAAAAACAATTATATCATTGTTTAGAGAATTGTAACGACACCTCAGAAATAGAAAAAATTTCAGCAGAATTAAAAAAGCCAATTCCATTAACAGAAAAATATAATTACATTGCTATTGAAGGAAATATTGGTGCTGGAAAAACATCATTAGCAAATATGATGAGCGACGAATTTAATGCTAGAGTTGTTCTTGAAAGATTTGCTGATAATCCATTCTTACCCAAATTTTACGAAGATCAAGAACGATTTGCTTTTCCTTTAGAAATGAGTTTTTTAGCTGACAGATACAAACAATTGAGCGATGATCTAGCTCAGTTTGACTTATTTAAAAATCTTATTGTTTCAGATTATTATATCTTTAAATCGTTAATTTTTGCGCAAGTAACGTTACAAAAAGAAGAGTACGCTTTGTATAGAAAGATGTTTGATATCATGTATAAAGAAATCACAAAACCAGACTTATATATTTACCTATATCAAAATACGGATAGACTTCTAGAAAACATAAAAAAAAGAGGAAGAGATTACGAACAAAATATAGAAGCTAGTTATTTACAAAAAATACATGACGGATATATTAATTTTATTAAAACAGAGAAAAATTTAAATACACTAATTATTGATGTGTCTGAATTAGATTTTGTGAAAAATAAAGACGATTATAAAAAGATTTTAAATAAAATTAACACCTGATAGTGTTTTAATACACTTTTTAGCTATGTGATTTTACCCAAAAAATAGACTAGAATAACTATAAATTCTGGACTATTGGTGGTATTTTAATTATGAAAATCATTGAAATGCAATCTTCTCTATTGAAAAACCTTTTTAGAATTCATGTAGGGGTTGTTATTAAGCTTGGAAAGAAAAAGTAGTTACAACCTGGGGGAGACGAACCAAAATTGAGCCAGAAATAAATTTAATAGCTACAGGTTAAGATCAAGTATCCGATAGCAAAGAACTTAGCTTTTCTTTAATTCCAACTTTTCAGCAAAATATTCGCAAAAATCACGCATTGTTGCACTCATCTTCTGATCATCAGTAGCGCGTTCAAAACTACCTGCCATGGAAACTAAGGTTTGATGAAAAAATTGTTTCATCTCGTCAACAGGCATATCTTTTGTCCAAAGATCCATACGTAAAGTATCTTTTTGTTTATGGTCCCAAACAGACAACATAATTGCTTTGGAAGCTTCATTGTTAATTCCGCCATCTTGAGCTGTCCAGTTTATATTTTCAGGAATTTTATTCTCATCTAATTCCACTGTAAATTCAATCTTAGAAGTATGTGCTATTGCCATTATTTCCTTGGTTTGTATTTTGATTTTTTAAAGATTTCTTCTTCATCCATAGATAAAAGAGTTTGCAAAGATACATCATTCTTCTCCATAAAAGAACGAACTATTTGCCATCCTATTCGTTGTCCTATCCTTCCCGGAGACTTACTATCTTCTTTCAAATAGAATTTTGAAAAAGGGGCGTTAGTAATAAATCTTTTATTCAATTTAGTATCGGTACTATAAAGTAAATTGTTTTCAATAAAGTATTTCCAAACTTGCTCTTCATTAGCTAAAGCCCAATCAAATTTTTCTTTGGCATATCCAATTTTTATTGCGTCAGATTTTAAAGGAAGATAACGATCTAAAAGGTATAATTTTTTACCCTCAAAAATCATTTTGGCTAAAAAAGTTCTATTATTTGAAGGTTTTATTTTTGTTTGAATGATTTTATTGGCAACATCAACCACGATTCTTTCTTGGGTGTTGTTTTCTCTAACATATCCTGGAAAATCATTATAAAAAGGGTGTGTCTGACCTAAATAAGCATCTAAAGAAATAAAGAGAATTTGATCAGTATAGATTATTCTGTATTCATAATCGATATTACTTAAAACTGTTATCACTTGGGGTGATTTAAAACTCTTGTGATAATATGAAATGTGTTCAAACAAGTTGGTGAGTTCTTCTTCTGTTTTAGAAAAATCTTTATAGATTTTCTGACTTTCTATGTATAGTTCTTGTTCATCCTTATCATTCATCTTAGCAAACCAAATGCTATCGGGTGTTTCACTAGGAAAAAGTGATGGATATCTCTGTTTTAAATCCTCTAATGTACTTCCATTAGTATCATAAAAATCTACTTCAAATCTACTTATCTTAAAATCTACCTCAATATTTGAAGTATCAATAATATTTTTAGATTCTTTTTGACAAGAAATCAAAAATATCAACAAGAAAAAAAATAAGAAATAATTTCGCATTTGCTTTGTATCTTTGATATATACTATGAACGTCAAAAATACTAAAATAGTTTTCTATGCAAGTTGAAAATGTTACAGATTATATTGTAAAATGGTTAAAAGATTATGCTACAAATGCCGGTGTTAAAGGTTTTGTTACAGGTGTTTCTGGCGGAATTGATTCTGCAGTAACTTCTACTTTATGTGCAAAAACTGGATTTCCAACTTTATGTTTAGAAATGCCTATTCATCAAGCTGAAAGTGAAGTAAACAGAGCTTTAAATCATATTTCTTGGCTGCAAAAAAGTTTTAAAAACGTATCGATGACTCAGGTGAATTTAACACCTGTTTTTGACAATTTAATTGATGTATTACCAGATGTTGAAAATGAAGATGATTGTTTTATGGCATTGGCTAATACAAGAGCTAGATTACGCATGACTAGCTTATATTATTTTGCAGGTTTACAAGGATTATTAGTCGCTGGAACTGGAAATAAAGTGGAAGATTTTGGTGTAGGTTTTTATACTAAATATGGTGATGGTGGGGTAGATTTAAGTCCAATTGCTGATTTAATGAAATCTGAAGTATATGCCATAGCAAGTTTTTTAGGCGTAAATCAAGACATTCAAAAAGCAGCTCCAACCGATGGTTTGTGGGGAGATGATAGAACCGATGAAGATCAGCTAGGAGCAAGTTATGACGAATTAGAATGGGCAATGAAAGCACAGGAAGCTGGTAAAGAAATCGCTGATTTTACTGGAAGACAACAAGAAGTTTATAAAATATATCTTCGTTTAAATAAGGCAAACCTTCACAAAATGAATCCGATACCGGTTTGTGAGATTCCCGAAAATTTAAAATAAGAGAAGCTTACACAACTCTCATTAGCTTACTATATAGACGTTTTTTTAATTCTGTGTAGTTTTGAATCATTTCTAAATCCGTATTCTCTGGAGTTAAACCTTCTTCCGGATTGATTAGTTGTTGAATTTTTTTATCAATTAAAATTCTTCTCAAATTTAAAATTGCATCTGTAACTAATTTTGGTAAAATCTCTTCTGATTCTGTGACAAAAATTTTTTTACGCTCCCAGTTACTTAAAGAATATTTTTCATCATCCATTAAAATTGACGTCACAATAGACGATATAGCCGTATTTGGATGATTGATAAAAGCCTCCATTTCAATTTTATCTTCTTGATTTAATTGATGAATCATCTCATAGTAGATACTTTGAAAAATCTCATTCGAAAACTCAACTTCATCATCTTGAAGATTTAAATACAATTCTTTCGAAACCTGATTGGTGTATTTTTCTTTTTCAATATGAATATTACCTTCCTCATCTTCAACCTCGACAAAATCTATAAAATTGGTTTCTTGATTACCAAAGAGTAATAAAATTCTAATAATTTCTCTTTCAAGAATAAACAAAGAATCAATCTCCTTTACTTGTGCTGTCTCCTTTTTTACAACTTCAAAAGATTGCTTTTCTTTCTGTTGGTTTTTTGCAAAATCGTTAGTATTCTTAGAAATTAATTGTGCTAATTCGCTAAACAAAACGCGTTCAGAAATATCCATAATACGAGAACATTCTTGAACGTATACTTCTCTTTGAATACTATCTGGAATCTTGGAGATACTGGTAACAATATCGCGAATTAAACCTGCTTTTTTTACAGGATCATTGCTCGCTTCTTTCATTAAAAGCGACACTTTAAAATTGATAAAGTCTTGCGCGGAGTTCTCTAAATATTCTTTTAATTCTGTATTTGAATGTTTTTTGGCAAAACTATCTGGGTCTTCTCCGTCTGGAAATGCAACCACCTTTACATTCATTCCTTGTTCAAGAATCAAATCAATTCCTCTAATAGATGCTCTAACTCCTGCTGCATCCCCATCAAAAAGTACGGTTATGTTCTTGGTAAGTCTATTAACTAACCTTATTTGATCTGAAGTTAAAGCAGTTCCTGAAGATGCAACAACATTTTCTACACCAGATTGATAAAAAGAAATAACATCTGTATATCCTTCAACTAAAAAGCAATTGTCTTGTTTTGCAATTTCTTTTTTTGCGTGATAAATTCCATATAAAATTTTACTTTTATGATAGATGTCGCTCTCGGGCGAATTAACGTATTTAGCGGTCTTTTTATCACTAGACAATGTTCTTCCTCCAAAACCTAGAATGCGTCCAGACATACTATGTATAGGGAACATTACACGTCCTTTAAAACGATCAAACTGTTTATTTTCTCTAACTATGGTGACTCCTGTACTTGCTAAGTATTTGATATCATAGCCTTTTTTTAAGGCTTCATTAGTAAAAGAATCCCAGGTATCTAAACAATATCCTAAATCAAATTTTTTAATGATATCTTCTCTGAAGCCTCTTTCTTTAAAATAAGAAAGTCCGATGGCTTTTCCTTGAGTCGAATTCATTAAAACATCATGAAAGTAATCTTTGGCAAAATTTGATACCAAGAACATACTTTCTCGTTCATTCATTTGCTCTTTTTGTTCGTCAGATTGAACGGTTTCTTCAATTTCAATATTGTATTTCTTAGCTAAAAACTTAATGGCTTCTGGATACGAATAATGTTCGTGTTCCATTAAGAATGAAACTGCATTACCTCCTTTACCAGTACTAAAATCCTTCCAAATTTGTTTTACTGGCGACACCATAAAAGATGGAGATTTTTCATCTGTAAATGGACTTAATCCTTTAAAGTTACTTCCCGCTTTTTTTAGTTGAACGAACTCACCAATCACCTCCTCTACTCGAGCAGTTTCAAAAACACGATCTATAGTACTTCTAGATATCATTTAGATTGGTAATGTAAAGTGAAAAACAAATATAGTAATTAGATGTTTTGAATGATTTGATATTGTCTTTAAATTAAAAAACCTCACTAATATTTACTAGTGAGGTTTCTCTTATTTTGATTAAAAATTAAGAAGCTGCTCTTAGTTTTTTTAGAGTAGTTTTTGTTAATTTACTTTCGGCATAGTCTTTTGTAACTGCCAAAGTCTTTTCTTTAGAACTTGGTAATTCGAACATCGCATCCGTAAGAATAGCTTCACAAAGTGAACGCAATCCTCTTGCTCCTAATTTGTATTCTACCGCTTTACCTACAATATAATTTAAAGCTTCTTCTTCTATGGTAAACATTACATCATCCATTGAGAAAAGCTTCTCATATTGCTTAATAATTGAGTTTTTAGGTTCTGTTAAAATAGATCTTAAGGTTTCTGCATCTAAAGGATTCATATAGCTTAAGACTGGTAAACGACCTATAATTTCAGGAATTAAACCAAATGATTTTAAATCTGAAGGAATGATATATTGTAATAAATTTTCCTCATCAATCTTATCTTCCTCCAGAGACGCTCCAAAACCAACTGCTTGCATATTTAAACGCTTACTAATCATTTTATCGATTCCTGAAAAAGCACCACCTGCTATAAATAAAATATCTTTGGTATTGACTTCAATAAATTTCTGCTCTGGATGTTTTCTTCCACCTTTAGGAGCAACATTAACAACCGAACCTTCTAAAAGTTTTAATAATGCTTGCTGAACTCCTTCACCAGAAACGTCTCTTGTAATTGATGGATTATCGCCCTTACGAGCAATTTTATCTATCTCATCAATGAAAACAATTCCTCTTTGTGCTTTTACAAGATCATAATCTGCGGCTTGTAATAACCTACTTAAGATACTTTCTACATCTTCACCAACATAACCTGCTTGTGTTAAAACCGTTGCATCTACTATAGAAAAAGGCACGTTCAACATTTTTGCAATACTGCGTGCAATTAAAGTTTTTCCGGTTCCGGTTTCACCAACTAAAACAATATTGCTTTTCTCTATTTCTACCTCATTCTCATCGCTTACTTGCATCAATCGTTTGTAGTGATTATACACTGCAACAGACATCGCTTTTTTGGTTTCATCTTGACCAATAACATATTGATCTAAAAACGTTTTGATCTCTAAAGGCTTCTTAAGAATCAGTTCCTTAGATAGATTTCCTGTTTTAGATTCGGCAATTTCTTCTTCAACTATTCCGTGCGCTTGCTCGATACATTTATCGCATATATGCGCATCCATCCCTGCAATTAATAAATCTGTTTCAGATTTTTTTCGACCGCAGAATGAACATTCTAAATTTTCGTCTTTTGCCATTGTTTCTCTTTTATAAAATTATAATCGTGCGATTATTTTCTTATTAAAACTTCATCAATCATACCATAAGCTTTCGCTTCATCTGCTTTCATCCAATAATCTCTATCAGAATCATCGTGTACTTTCTCTACTGTTTGTCCAGAATGTTTTGCGATAATTTCATAAAGCTCTCCTTTCAATTTCATGATTTCGCGAGCTGTAATTTCAATATCTGAAGCTTGTCCTTGAGCGCCACCTAAAGGTTGGTGAATCATCACTCTAGAATGAGGCAATGCAGAACGTTTTCCTTTTTCTCCAGCACACATTAATACCGCTCCCATAGAAGCTGCCATACCTGTACAAATTGTTGCTACATCTGGTTTAATGAATTGCATGGTATCATAAATACCTAATCCCGCATACACTCCACCACCCGGTGAATTGATATAAATTGAAATATCTTTTGATGAATCTACACTTTCTAAGAATAATAATTGAGCCTGAATAATATTTGCTACTTGATCATTTATTCCTGTTCCAAGAAAGATAATTCTATCCATCATTAATCTTGAAAAAACGTCCATTGCTACTGCATTTAATTGACGTTCTTCAATAATATTTGGAGTCATATTAGTAATTAGCTGATTGTAATAGGTACTGCTAATACCTTGATGTTTGGTTGCGTATTTTTCAAATTCTCTTCCGTAATCCATTGATCTGTTTTTAAAAAATTATAATGGTAAAGATACTAACTATTGATGAATAATTTTGGCACCATCTAAAGCTAAAAAAACTCCTATTTTTAAAGAGGAGTTTTTTTTTAATAGTAATGTAATCTATTTGTAAACCTCTTTAATAAAATCTTCGTAGTTCACTTTTTTGGTTTTAAAAGTCATGTTTTCTTTATAAAAAGTCATTAACTTTTGACTAACCAATTGATCTTGTAATCTTTTTGCTTCTTCTTGATTTCCTAAGATTCTATTAGCGATATCCTCTAATTCAGCATCTTCTGGATTCATATTTCCAAACTGCGCCATTTGACTTCTAATAAATCCTTTTGCATACTCTTTAACCTCTTCATAATCCAATTTAATATCGTTTTCTTTCACGATTTTTTCTTGGATTAATTGATAACGTAAACCTTTTTCAGATTTGTTATATTCTTCAGCAGCTTCTTCGGCAGTTAATTCTTTTTCACCTGCAGTTGCTAACCATTTTTGTAAGAATTCTGCGGGTAAATCAAATTTTGTATTGTCAATTAAATTCTCTGTAACAGCATTTAATAATTGTTGATCTGCTTGTTGTTGAAATTGTTTTTCAGCATCTTCTTTAATCTTGTCTCTTAATTCTGTAACCGTTTTTACGCTACCATCTGTAAACAATTTGTCGAACAATTCTTGATCTAATTCTGCTAATTCGATTTTTGTAGTTTCTTCTATTATGAAAGAAACATTAATATCTAATCCGTGTATATCATCATGTGAAAGACCTAAGGCTCCCATTAATTTGTGATCGTCAGAGAATAACCCTTTTGTTTTTAATTCTACTACATCGCCAATTTTCTTTCCTATAAGCTTTTTTAAGTTTGCTTTTCCTTTTAAATCTGAAAGATTGATGGTTGCTTTATTATCTATCTCTTTTTCTTCACTAGTAAAAGTTCCGGTTACATTCGTGTTTTCAGCTATCACATCAACAGCAGAAATTTTTCCGTAACGAGATTGTAAGTTTTCTACTTCTTTATCAATTAAAGCAGCATCAGCTGTAATGTTATATTGAGTAACTTTCTTTTTAGGTGATAAGTTAACTTCAAATTGAGGAGCTAATCCTAATTCAAACTCAAAAGAAAAAGTTTCAGCATCCCAAGAAAAATCTTCTTGAACTCTAGGCAAAGGATTTCCTAAGATGTCTAATTTTTCTTCTGTTAAAAATTTATTTAACGATTCTTGTAAAAGCTTATTTACTTCATCAATCATAATAGATTTACCATATTTCTTTTTTACCATTCCCATTGGCACATGACCTTTTCTAAATCCTGGAATGTCTGCTTTTTTACGATAATCTACTAAAATCTGATCTACTTTAGATTGGTAATCATCTGCAACAATATCTACTTTTACAACTGCATTTAATGCGTCTACATTTTCTTTTATAATATTCATTGTAGTCTCTTTATTCTTAAAAAATTGAGTGCAAAATTACGCCTTTTTCTTAATTCTAACAAAGTTTAAATGGTTCAATTTCAGTTAACTTGAAGTAGATGTAAACTGATTATTTTATTTCTGAGAAGCTTCGGTTGCTTTTCTCTCTAGTTCTGCTTGAAACTCTTCCATTACTGGTTTTACGGTACTGTCTGGAATGTCTGAAACTTTAATATACATCAATCCATCAATCGCATTGTTAAACTTTGGATCTACATTAAAAGCGACTAATCTAGCATTTTGTTTTACGTATTTCTTAATTAAAACAGGAATTCTAAGTGCTCCAGGTTCTATTTCATCAATGATTTTATCAAACTTCTGCATGTCTGCTTTGGTAGCATCAAATACAAAGTCTTTATCGGCATCTTTTAGTTTTACTTTAAATTCTTTTTTAGGCTGAATGTATTGTGCGATATACGGGTCATAGTAATGAGATTTCATAAACTCAATCATCAATGATTTAGAAAAATCAGAAAACTGATTACTAATACTTACACCTCCCATTAAATACTTATGTTCTGGATAACGAAGAGTAACATGCACAATTCCTTTCCAAAGCAAGAAAAGTGGCATTGGTTTTTGTTGATATTCTTTAATGATAAAAGCTCTACCCATTTCTATGGTTTGCTCCATCATTCCATATAATTCAGGTTCTACTCTAAATAATGAATGTATATAGAAACCTTCGATACCATATTTTTTATAAATATCTTTTCCTAAGCCCATTCTATAGGCACCTGCTAAAACATTAGCATCTTGATCCCATAAAAACATATGGTGATAATACTTGTCAAACTTATCGATATCAATTTCTTTGTTAGTTCCTTCACCAACATCTCTAAAAGTAATTTCTCGTAATCTTCCTATTTCATGTAAAAGGTTTGGGATTTCTTTTGAAGAGGCGAAAAAAACTTCATAATTTTTACTTTCTAACAATCTATTCCCGTTTTTTCTTAAAGAATCAACTTCTTTAATAAAACTTTGTACATTCTTTTGAGAGGTGATTTTTTTGGGAGGTGAAGTAATTTTTAAGTTTTGAGAAGAAAGAATCTTATTTGACTTTTTCTCAAATGGATTTGCCAACATGTACGTTTTCTTTCTGATGTATTCATAAAAAGAATTGATGTCTTTATATTCTTGTTGGTCTTTTACAGAAATCGGCTTCCCTATTCTTACTTTAATGACTCTGTTTTTTTGAGACAATAATTCTGAGGGTAATTTTGCGGTTCTAAACGTATCACTAATTTTAGAAAGAATGTAAAACAATCTACTATTTTTTGCATGAAAATAAATTGGTATTACTGGAACCTCTGCTTTCTTAATTAACTTTACAGCTCCTTCTTCCCAAGGTTTATCTACCATTAACTTACCATCCCTGTAAGTAGATACTTCTCCTGCAGGAAAAATCCCAAGCGGATATCCATCCTTTAAATGTTGTAATGCACTTTTAATTCCTGCCACACTAGACTTAGCATCCTTATGACTTTCAAAAGGGTTCACTGGCATTACATAAGGTTTTAAAGGCTCTATTCTATGCAATAAAAAATTGGCTATTATTTTATAATCTGGTCTGTACTCTATAAGTAGTTTTAATAACAGAATTCCATCAATACCTCCCAATGGATGATTAGAAACTGTAATAAAAGGGCCGTCTTTTGGAATTCTTTTTAAATCGTCTTCTGGGATTTCAAACTCAATTTGAAATTCGTTTAAAATGCCATTTAAAAACGGTAAATCTTTTTTGTTTTTATGTTTTTGATAAATTTTATTAACCTTAGAAATCCTTAATAATCTTAAAATAATCCAACCTATAAAAGTCCCGATAAAACCAAATTTATCCGTACCAATTACTTTGGCTATTTCTTTAGATGTTACTAATTCCATAAATTAAAAATCGCGTAACCACAAACATAACTAAAAAAACAAAAGGGTGCCCATTTAATTTTGCTTAACAACTATTTGAGCAGTCTCTTTATTTATCTGAGTTATCAATGATTTCCCAAGGTTATCAATTGTATTTATGGTTTCGTTTGTGAAATGTCTAACGGTATATAAGTCAACTTCTTTGACAAATGATACCTTAAATGAAGATTTTATGCTGTCATAAAAAGCATCAAAGTGATTGAATTTATTATCGACACAAACAGAAAAACTGATGGCTGAATTCTGAATTAAATTCACTCTTAGTTGATACTGGTGTAACAGTTTAAAAATATGACTAATATTGTCTTCTACCATAAAAGAGAAATCTAATGTTGATATTGAAATAAACACTTGGTTTTTCTTTACTATAAAACAAGGGATGTGAGGCTTTATTGCAACTCCTCTACTTATTTTTGTCCCTTTTAAATCTGGATCTATAAACGATCTTACAAATAGTGGAATTTCTTTACTTTGAAGTGGCTGTATTGTTTTTGGATGAATTACCGAAGCTCCATAAAATGCCATTTCAATAGTTTCTTCATAAGAGATTTGTTCGAGTAATTGCGTTTCTTGAAATAGTCTTGGATCTGCATTTAAAACACCTTGAACATCTTTCCAGATAGTCACTATTTCTGCATTTAAACAATAAGCAAATATTCCTGCAGTATAATCAGATCCTTCTCTACCTAAAGTGGTTGTATTTCCTTTAGAATCTCCTCCAAGAAATCCTTGTACAATAGTTAATTTAGATGAATCAATTTGAGAATTAATTTGTTGTTCTGTTTCTTCCCAATTGACAGTAGCATCTCTAAAAATACTATCCGTTTTTATCAAAATTCTTACATCTTTCAGTGTGTTTTCAATTCCAACATGATTTAAATAAGAACTCAAGATTGTTGTTGCTAATAACTCGCCATAACAAACAATCTGATCGTACAAGTAATCATATTCTTTGGATTTATTCTGAGCTAAAAAGACAACAATCTTCCCTATTAATATTGTTATTTCTTGATGTATTTGATGGTCATTTGGAAATAAATCATCTACAATTTCTGAATGAAAATTGGTTACAAGCAGAATCGTTTCTTGTATTTTTTGTTCATCATCAAAATAAGCATTTACAATGTTTTCAAAAGCATTGGTCATTTTTCCCATAGCAGAAACAACCAATAGGCAATTATCTGTTCCTTCTTGTTGTAAAATATTTGCAACATTTTTAATGCTTTCTGCATCTTTTATCGATGCGCCACCAAACTTATATATCTTCAATTTTAATTCTTTATAAACTTTTCTAAATCTTCTTCTTTCATATGAACAACTTGCCAACCTTCTAAAATAGTAGCTCCTGTGCTTTCGTAAAAATCAATGGCATTTTTATTCCAATCTAACACTTCCCAAGCAACACGTTTGTAATTATTATCGAAAGCATATTGCATCAGTTTTGTGTATAGTGCCTTGCCAACCCCTAAATTTCTTTTAGAAGCTGTGACAATTAAATCTTCTAAATGAATTGCTTTTCCTTTCCATGTAGAATATCGTTCATAAAATAAAGCCATTCCTATGGTTACTTTGTTTTCTTCAGCAATAAATATTTTAAATTTTGGATTTTCAGAAAAACCATCATTTTCTAGATCTTTTATAGAAATTTCTACCGCATTTGGTTCTTTTTCAAAAACAGCCAATTCTGTTATTAATTGATGAACAGAAGTCATATCCTTTTTGGACGCTAATCGTATTGTAAAACTCATTTTGTAAATTATAAATCAAATATAATCTAATGGATTGTAATGGGTGTAAATAAGTTTCACGAAATCGTTGTAGTTGCGTAAAAAAATAGGATATTTGTAGTGATAAAATTAAAACTTTTGTATGGCTAACAAAAACCAAACTCTTGGCGAATTTATTATTGAAAATCAATCTTCATTTAAATATTCTTCTGGTGAATTATCTCGATTAATTAATTCCATTAGACTTGCCGCAAAAGTGGTGAACCACGAGGTAAACAAGGCGGGTTTAGTTGATATTATTGGGAATGCAGGTGATACGAATATACAAGGTGAGGATCAACAAAAATTGGATGTATATGCCAATGAAAAATTTATTCAAACTCTCACAAAAAGAAATATTGTTTGTGGTATCGCTAGTGAAGAAGAAGATAGTTTTATCTCCATTAACAGTCAGGATGAAAATCATCAAAATAAATACATTGTTTTAATTGACCCTTTAGATGGATCCTCTAATATTGATGTTAACGTTTCTGTAGGAACTATTTTTTCTATTTACAGAAGAGTTACACCTGTCGGAACACCTGCTAAATTAGAAGACTTCTTACAAAAAGGACGAGAACAAGTTGCTGCTGGTTATGTGGTATATGGTACTTCTACGATGTTGGTTTATACAACGGGGCATGGTGTGAATGGATTTACTCTAAACCCAGCAATTGGATCTTTTTATTTATCACATCCAAATATGAAATTTCCAGTTGATGGAACTATTTATTCTGTGAATGAAGGAAATTATTTAGATTTTCCATTAGGGATAAAAAATTTCATAAAATATTGTCAACAAGAGGAAGGCGATAGACCCTATACTAGTAGATATATTGGTTCTTTAGTCTCTGATTTTCATAGAAATATAATTAAAGGTGGTATTTATATGTATCCAAAAGGGTCTAGAAACCCCAATGGGAAATTACGTTTATTATATGAATGTAATCCAATGGCTTTTTTAGCAGAGCAAGCTAATGGAAAAGCCAGTGATGGATTTACTAGAATTATGGATATTGAACCCACAGAACTCCATCAACGAGTTCCCTTTATTTGTGGGAGTAAAAATATGGTAGATAAAGCCGAAGAGTTTATGGAGGCTGCTAAGTCATCATAATAGATATCTATACTGTTATCAATTATCAAAAAGTAAAGCGCTTGTTTACACAGTAATTAATAGTTAAATTTGTGAAAGTTTAAAAATAAAGATTAATTTAAAAAATATACTATATGGCATTTCAATTACCAGAATTAGGATATGCATACGATGCACTAGAGCCTAATATAGATGCAAGAACTATGGAGATACACCATAGCAAACATCACAACGGATACACAACAAAATTAAACGGAGCAATTGCTGGAAGCGATTTAGAAGGAAAATCTATAGAAGATATCTTAGGGAACTTAGATATGAGTAATGGAGCTGTTAGAAATAATGGTGGTGGTTTTTATAATCATTCTTTATTTTGGTCTGTAATGAACCCTAATAATACAGGTGAATTATCTGGAGAATTAAAAGATGCTATCATGGCAGAATTTGGTTCTTTTGATGCATTTAAAACTGCATTTTCTAACGCTGCAGCAACTCAGTTTGGTTCTGGTTGGGCGTGGTTGTGTGTGCACCCTGGTGGAAAAGTAGAAGTTTGTTCTACTCCAAATCAAGACAATCCACTAATGCCGGGTGTTACCTGCGGAGGAACTCCAATTTTAGGAATAGATGTTTGGGAACACGCTTACTACTTAAACTATCAAAACAGACGTCCAGATTATATTGAAGCTTTCTTTAATGTTATTAACTGGTATGAAGTTGCTAGTAGATATGCAGCTAACAAATAATAGATTTTAGCATTCAGATGCTAAAAATAAAAAGCACCCAAATGGGTGCTTTTTTAATTTTAAAAATTATTATTTAATACGCTCTCTTATTATTCCCTTCATAGAAATTAATAAACGCTTCGTTGACTACTCTATTTCCACCGTCGGTTGGATAATCTCCCGTAAAATACCAATCTCCTAAATTATCTGGACAGGCTTTGTGTAAATTATCTACAGATTGATAAATAACCTCAACTTCTGCATTGATATCCGAAGTCTTTAGCATTTGTGCCGTTTTGTTTGAAATCTGTTCATTTGTAAATGGTGCATAAATCTCTTTTACATAGTTGATAACATCACTATCGACTTCTCCTCTTTGAGCAATAGATTTTTTATAAACCTCATCCACTATATGATATTGATTGGTGTCTTTTAGCAACTCTAATGCTGCTTTAAAAGCAATAAAATCTCCAATTCTAGCCATATCAATACCATAACAATCTGGATAACGAATTTGAGGTGCTGATGAAACCACCACAATTTTCTTTGGACTTAACCTGTCAAGAATTTTAATAATGCTTTTCTTTAAAGTAGTTCCTCTTACAATACTGTCATCAATAATAACCAAGTTATCTGTTGATTTTACAACACCATAGGTAACATCATAAACGTGAGCCACTAAATCGTCTCTACTATTATCATCAGCAATAAAAGTTCTTAATTTAGCATCTTTAATTGCAATTTTTTCAAAACGAGGTCTTTCTGATAATATTTCGGTTACTTTTTCTGCTGATAAAGATTTACCTCCCGTTAGAATTTTAGCTGTCTTTTGTTCGTTTAAAACGTCTTCTGCTGCTTCTGTCATTCCATAAAAAGAAGTTTCTGCAGTGTTTGGAATGAATGAAAAAACGGTGTTTGAAATGTCGTTATTGATTGATTTCAATATTTGAGGAAATACAAATTTTCCTAAATTTTTACGTTCTTGATAAATAGCAGCATCACTTCCTCTAGAGAAATAAATACGCTCAAAAGAACATGATTTTTTTTCTCTTGGTTCTATCACTTTTTCAATGGATGTTACCCCACTTTTCTTGATAATCAAAGCGTGCCCTCTTTCTAATTCTTGTACATCTTCAATATTTACATTAAACACTGTTTGAATTACTGGTCTTTCAGAAGCAACTACCACAACTTCATCATCTTCGTAAAAATAAGTTGGTCTAATTCCGTTAGGATCCCTTAAAACAAAAGCATCTCCATGACCAACTAATCCTGCCATCGCATAACCACCATCCCAATTTTTTGAAGATCGTTTTAAGACTTTTTTTAAGTTTAAATGCTCTTCAATATAAGGTGATGCATCTTTTTTATTATATCCTTTTCCTCTAGCTTGTTTGTACAATTTTGATACTTCATCTTCTAAAAAATGACCAATTTTTTCCATAACAGTTACTGTATCAGTAAACTCTTTTGGATGCTGTCCTAATTCAACCAATTCTTCTAGTAACTGTTTAGAATTGGTCATATTAAAGTTACCGGCAACAATTAAATTTTGGTGTTTCCAATTGCTCTGACGTAGAAAAGGATGAACACTTTCTATACTGTTTTTCCCAAAGGTTCCATAACGCACATGTCCTAAAAAAAGATTCCCTACATAAGGCATGTTTTCTTCTTGCCAAGCAACATCATCTTTTTTATCTTGATTATTTTCTAAAACACCATTTAGACGTTCATTAATCTGAGCAAAAATATCTTGTATTGGCTGTGATTGATTTGAACGCACTCTACTGATATATCTAGTACCAGGTGAAACATTAAACTTTACACTGGCAAAACCTGCACCATCTTGACCGCGATTGTGCTGTTTCTCCATCAACAAATACATTTTATTGATTCCGTAAAAAGCAGAACCATATTTATCTTTATAGAATTGTAATGGTTTCTTTAATCTAACCAATGCAATTCCACATTCATGTTTAATAGCGTCGCTCATAGATGGTCATGTATTATTTTAAAATAAAAAAATCCGCGCAGGCGCGGATTTTCATTTATGATAGTTTAATATCGTATTGTGTTAATTCCTTAAACGACTCAAGTCGTTTTTTCACTTCTTCATTTGTGAGTTCTTCCATTCTTTCTGTACCAAATTTTTCTACACAAAAGGAAGCTAAATTAGAGCCGTAAATAATGGCATTTTTCATGTTCTCAAATGAAATATCTTCTGTCTTTGCTAAATATCCAGAAAACCCTCCTGCAAAAGTATCTCCTGCTCCTGTTGGATCAAAAACTTCTGCTAATGGTAATGCAGGTGCAAAAAACATTTTCCCTTCATTAAATAATAAAGCTCCGTGTTCTCCTTTTTTAATCACTACATATTTTGGACCCATTTCATGAATCTCTTTAGCTGCGTTTACTAGTGAATACTCTCCACTTAACTGACGGGCTTCTTCATCATTAATAGTGATGACATCAATTCTTTTTAAAACGGTATGCAAATCTTCTAAAGCTGCATCCATCCAAAAATTCATGGTATCTAAAATAGCCAATTTTGGCTTCTCATTCATTTGATCTAAAACAGAAAGTTGTACTAGTGGATGTAAATTACCCAACATCACAATACTTGCATCTTTAAATGCTTCTGGCACAACTGGCGAAAAATCTGCTAATACATTTAACTCTGTAATTAAGGTGTCACGTGAATTCATATCGTTATGATATTTTCCACTCCAAAAGAATGTTTTACCATCTTCTACAATTTCTACACCATCTGTATTAATTCCTTTATCATTCATCATATCTAAATATGATTTAGGAAAATCTCCTCCAACAACTGATACTACTCCAGTTTGAATTCCAAACTGAGCCGCTGCTAATCCAACAAAAGTTCCTGAACCTCCTAAAATCTTATCAGTCTTACCAAACGGAGTTTCGATGGCATCAAATGCAACAGTTCCTACTGCTAATAGTTTACTCATTTCTTATTTTTTTACCGTAATTTTGCAACAGATTTTAAAAGACCAAAAATAAGTTTTAAAAATGACAATTAAAGAAATACAAGAAGAAATTATTGATGAGTTTGATATGTTTGATGATTGGATGGAGCGTTATGAATATCTGATTGAATTAGGCAAATCTCTTCCTATAATTGACGAACAATTTAAAGTAGAAGAAAATATTATTAAAGGTTGTCAATCTAAAGTTTGGTTGTCTTCTAAAATGAATGGCACTACCATTGAATATACCGCAGATAGTGATGCGATTTTAACTAAAGGACTGGTTGCCCTATTGTTACGTGTATTCACAAATCAAACTCCACAAGATATTTTAGCTGCTAAAACTGATTTTATTGATGAAATCGGATTAAAAGAACATTTATCTCCAACTCGTGCTAATGGATTAGTTTCAATGCTAAAACAAATCAAATTATATGCGATTGCTCAACAAGCAAATACTGCTAATTAATAGTATCTTTGCATAGCAAAATTTTTGAAATGACAGAAGCAGAAGTAACAGAAATAGGAGACAAAATTGTAAAGGTTTTAAAAACCATTTACGATCCAGAAATTCCGGTTGACATCTATGAATTGGGTTTAATTTATGATGTGTTTGTAAATGAAGAAAATAATGCAAAAATTTTAATGACTCTAACTTCTCCAAACTGCCCTGTGGCAGAAACCTTACCTGTTGAAGTTGAAGATAAAGTAAAATCTTTAAAAGAGATTAACAACGCTGAAGTTGAAATTACTTTCGATCCTACTTGGACACAAGAAATGATGAGTGATGAAGCTAAACTTGAATTAGGAATGCTTTAATTTTAGATTTTAGATTTTAGATTTTAGATGAAATTTAAAAAATGCTACAAGTAACAAGTGCTTTTACTTTGAGCCTTTGAACCTTTGAACCTTTGAACCTTTGAACCTTTGAACCTTTGAACCTAATATTAAAAAATGGCAGAAGAAATCATCAATAGAATAGCTAATAGCAAACTAATTAATATCGATTTAGAAGAATTGTATCCAAATGGAAAACGTATTCTTTTTGACATTAAAGATTGGTTGTTTGAAGGAATCATTTTAAAAGAAAAAGATTTTAGAGAACACGTTGCCAATCATGATTGGTCTCAATATCAAGATAATTATGTAGCTCTTACCTGTTCTGAAGATGCTATTATTCCTTCCTGGGCTTATTTATTACTCTCTTCAGAATTGGCTCCTTTTGCTAAAAAGATTGTTGTCGGAAATTTAGTAATGCTAGAAACTGTTTTATTTCAAGATATAATTCAAGAGTTTAAAGTCGATGAGTTTAAAGACAAACCTATCATTATTAAGGGCTGTGCAGAAAAACCGATTCCGCCTTCTGCATTTGCTTTTTTGATTCAAAAATTACAACCTCTAGCCAAAACCATCATGTATGGAGAAGCTTGTTCTACAATACCTTTATATAAAAGGAAGAAATAATTTTTTTGTTAGTGAGAAGATTTTATTTTTGTGACGATTTTAGTCCATGAAAAAAATTCTATTCTTACTACTCCTATCTAGTTCTGTAATATCTGCACAACAGAAAAACGATTCCATAAAAAAATCAGATTCTATTTACAGAAAAGGTTTGTTGAATGAAATAAAAATTCTTGAAAAAAAACTAGACTCTGTAAAAAAAATTCAGAAAAAAGAAAAAGAAGAGTTCATCAAAGAATGGACTGTTGATGGTCGATTTACTTTTCTGTTTAATCAAGCCTCTTTTACCAACTGGACAGCCGGTGGAGAAAACAATGTAGCCGGTAACATAGGTGTTAACTACGACTTTAACTTTAGAAACAAAAAAATAAAATGGGATAATAAAATTATTGCTGTTTATGGATCAAGTCATGTAAGTAATCAAGGGTATAGAAAGACTGATGACCGATTTGAATACAACTCAGTTTTAGCTTTAAAAACAACAAAACGCTGGTATTTTTCTTTTTTCACCAACCTTATTACACAATTTTCTCGTGGTTTTGATTATAGTCAAGATCCCAAAAAAGAAGTTTCTTCAGTTTTTTCTCCAGCTTATTTAGGTTTTGGCCCTGGGATATTATGGCGTAAGAATGAAAACATGCGAGTAAATATTGCACCAGCAACTTCTAGATTTACATTTGTTTCGAAACCTTTTTCTGGACAATATGGTGTTCTCGAAGGAAAAACATCCACCTATGGTTTGGGATTTAATATGTCTGCATTTTTAAAATTCCAATTAATGGAAGAATTAACGATGGAAAATATTATTGCTTTGTATTCTAATTACCTTAGAAATCCACAAAATGTGGATGTGAACTATCAAATTAACTTCCTTATCAGTGTCAATAAATACCTTTCTACAAACCTTACACTGCACGTTATTGCTGATAATAACGCTTCAAGAAGGGTTCAATTTAGAGAAGTTTTCGGATTAGGCTTAAATTATACCTTTCACAAAATTTAAAATTTTATTTTTGCCCACTAATTTTTGAATATGAAAAAAATAATTATACTATGTTTTGTATTGACTAGTTTTTCAATCAACTCGCAAGAAAAAAAAGTAGATTCAACATCTAACTGGACAAAAAAAGGAACCTTTACCTTATTATTTAATCAAGCAACATTTTCTAACTGGATTGCTGGAGGAGAAAATTCTGTATCTGGAACTCTAAACATCAATTATGATTTTAATTATAAAAAAGATAATTGGTCATGGGATAATAAAGTAATCGGTAGATACGGGATTAGTAATATTAGCGGAACAGGAACTAGAAAAACAGATGATTTATTTGAATTCAATTCTCTAGTCTCTAAAAAAGCTTCTGAAAATTGGGCATACTCATTCTTTGCCAATGTTCGTTCTCAATTTACAACAGGATATGATTATTCTACACCAACAAAAACACCAACAACCGAGTTTTTTGCTCCAGGATTTGTAACTACAGGTCCGGGTATGGTTTATAAAAAATCAGATAATTTTAGTATCAACCTTTCTCCTGCCACTGCAAAGGCAACTTTTGTGAGTAGTAGATTTACAGATAACGGTGCTGCTTTTGGTGTAGATCAAGGAGAAACATCTCGTTATGAATTAGGTTTTTACGCTGCCATATATTACAAAGCAACTTTAATGGAAAACGTTACTGTTGAAAATATTTTTAACGCCTATTCTAACTATTTAGAAGATGCCAAGAATATTGATATCAATTATCAAATTAACTTTGTAATGCAAATCAACAAGTACTTGTCAACCAACTTAAATCTGCATATGATTGCAGATGATAATGTATCAAGCAGAGTTCAATTCAAACAATTATTTGGATTAGGAGTAAATTATATTTTTTAAATACATAACTAAATAAAAATAATTAAAGTCGTTAGAATTCAATTTCTTACGGCTTTTTTTTTGATATATTTGTGGCTTAAAATATGTCGATGACACTATTACTAGTTTACGCAACAGTCTCTATTTTCTTTTCGTTTTTATGCTCAATTTTAGAAGCTGTTTTATTGAGTGTTACGCCAACTTTTATCAATATAAAAAAGAGGGCTGGTTTTGCGTATGCTGATATTTTACAAGATCTAAAAAAAGATGTGGACAAACCTCTTATTGCAATCTTAACGCTTAATACAATCGCACATACAGTAGGTGCAATCTTAGTGGGTGTAGAAGCAGAAAAGCTTCCGTACAAAGTAGAGTTTTTAGGCTTTAATATTGTGGGGGTCGTTTCTGCTATTATGACCTTATTAATTTTAGTAGTTTCTGAAATTATTCCAAAAACTATTGGAGCTTCGTATTGGAGGCAATTGGCAAATTTTACCTCAAAAGCTTTATTGGTTTTAATGTTTCCTCTAAAATACACAGGTATTTTATGGTTATTACAATTAACAACTAGATTAATTGGCAATAAAGGTCATGGAAGTATTTTAAGTCGTGAAGGATTTATGGCGATGACCGAAATGGCTGAACAAGAAGGTGTTTTTCAAGAATCCGAAAGCAAGGTGATTAAAAACTTACTAAGTTTTAAAGAGGTTCGGGTAAAAGATATTATGACACCAAGAGCGGTTTTAAAATCTGCTGATGAAGAACAGACAATTCAAGCTTTTTTTGACGAACATCCTATGTTAGGTTTTTCTAGAATTCCTATTTATGAAGGAAATCCTGATAATATCACCGGTTACTTTTTAAAAGATCAATTGCTAGAGGCTATTATTAAAGGAAATGGAGAACAGCCCTTAAAAAATATAAAACGAACCATTTTAGTTACTGATAGAGAATTACCAATTCCTAATTTATTTGAAAAACTGATTGATCAAAGAGAGCACATTGCTCTGGTTGTAGATGAATACGGTTCTGTAAGTGGTTTGGTAACACAAGAAGACATGATAGAAACTTTATTGGGCTTAGAAATTATGGATGAAAGCGACAATATTGAAGACCTTCAATTACTTGCCAGAAAAAGTTGGGAACGACGTGCAAAACGTTTGGGGCTTATTGATGATGTGAATACTGAGGAATAATTACTCCTCTTTATACTCATAATATAAAAAGTCGTTATACGGAAAACGTTGAATGTGAATTTTCTTCACTTCTTCGTAGGTTTTCTCTTTAAACCCTTCTAAGTTTTCTTTGTTTAAAGCCGAGATAAAAATGGATTCTTTATCAGAATCATTCATCCAAGTTTTTTGCCAATCTTCTAAAGAATAATGTTCCGCTGATTTTTCAGTAACCAAATCATCTTCATCAATTGTTTCATACGTATAAGCATCAATCTTGTTAAAAACCATCAATGTTGGTTTATCTGCACAATTGATTTCATTTAAAATGGTATTTACTGAGGCAATATGATCTTCAAAATTAGGATGAGAGATATCAACTACATGTAATAGCAAGTCTGCTTCACGAACCTCATCTAGCGTAGATTTAAAAGATTCTACTAACTGAGTTGGTAATTTTCTGATGAAACCAACCGTATCTGTCATTAAGAAAGGGATATTCTTAATCACTACTTTTCTAACAGTGGTATCTAGGGTTGCAAATAATTTGTTTTCAGCAAAGACATCACTTTTACTGATAACATTCATTAGAGTAGACTTTCCAACATTGGTATACCCTACCAAAGCAATACGAACCATTTTACCACGATTCTTTCGCTGAACAGCCATTTGCTTGTCTATGATGGTCAGTTTCTTTTTTAATAAAGCAATTTTATCACGAATGATACGTCTATCGGTTTCAATTTCTGTTTCTCCAGGTCCACGCAATCCAATTCCTCCCTTTTGTTTATCAAGGTGTGTCCATAACTTTGTTAAACGAGGCAATAAATATTGATGTTGTGCTAATTCTACTTGAGTTTTTGCTGAGCTTGTTTGTGCTCTTTGCGCGAAAATATCTAGTATTAGATTGGTTCTATCTAAGATTTTACAGTCAAGAATTTTTTCAATATTTCTTAATTGAGCAGGAGATAATTCGTCATCAAAAATAGCGGTACCAATCATATGAGAATCGATATACGCTTTTACATCTTCTAGTTTTCCAGTTCCTAAAAATGTTTTAGGGTGAGGTTTTTCTAGCTTCTGTACAAATCTTTTTACCACAGCTCCACCAGCAGTTTCTGTTAAAAACTCTAGTTCGTCTAGGTATTCTTTGGATTTCGTTTCGTCTTGTAATTGAGTAATTACACCAATTAAAACGGTTTTTTCTGATATCGCTTCTCTCTGATCTATCATAAGGCGCAAAGGTACTAAGAATTCTATTTGAAAGCAGTAAAAAATAATATGCTAGAAGTGAAAGAATTAATCTTCTTCATTCATTTTACCAAGTAAGGTTTTATCATTGATGATGTATTTTTTATACTTTCCGTCTTTATATCTCCAATAGATAAAAATTGGCATAAAAATAAAAGAAAGATACATCACTCCTAAACCCATAACAACAGGGCCTTTTGAATGTTCGGTGTATTCTAAGTAACCACCAATAGTCATCCAAATTAGAAAAATGATAAACAATATTTTAAGAAGATTTTCCATGATTTCAAAGGTAAGAATTATGAATTAGTTACTTCAATTAATTTATTTCTATAAGCAGTTAATAACTTCGACTTAGAAATAAAACCAATGTACTTTTTATCTTTGATAACGGGCAAATTCCATGCTCCAGAACCTTTAAATTTTGTCATAATTTTTTCCATAGAATCCTCATAAAAAATGATATCTGGTGCAGATTTCATGAAGAGAGAAACCGTAGTTTTTTCATATAAACTTTGATCAAACATTACAGAACGTACATCATCTAACAAAACAATTCCTAAAAACTGTCCTTCTTCATCAACCACAGGAAATAAATTTCTGCTAGATTTCGATACTCCTTTTTTCAACATTTCTCCCAAGGTCATATCTGCATGTAAGGACACAAAATTCTTTTCAATTACCTTATCAATCTTTAGCATCATTAAGGCGTTTTTATCTTTATCATTGGTAATCAATTCTCCTCGTTTTGCTAGGTCTGCTGTATAAATTGAATTCGGTACAAAATACTTTGTAACACCATACGAAATAGTGGCTACCAACATTAACGGGACAAACAAATCGTAGCCGCCAGTGATTTCTGCTATCAAGAAAATTGCGGTTAAAGGCGCATGTAATACTCCAGCCATTAAACCCGTCATTCCAATTAATGTAAAATTAGATTCTGAGACATCAAATCCAAATTGATTGATAATTTTAGCAACCGCATTTCCCAAAGCACTTCCCATAAATAAGGTGGGAATAAAAATACCTCCTACTCCACCAGCAGCAAAGGTAGTGGTCATGGCAATTGCTTTAAAAATGGCGATAACCAACAGAATTCCAACGACCATCCAAACATTCTCAAAATCAATAGCATATTGTATTCCGCTTAAAGCTTCCGCAGTTTTTCCATTTAATAAATTATTAATCAAACCATATCCTTCACCATATAAAGGTGGAATAAAATACAGCATCAATCCAATAGCAATGGCAGCAATTCCAATTTTTACATAAGCGTTTGAAAAACGTTCAAAAAAGCGAGTGATCAAAAAATACATTTTAGAAAAGTAGATAGAAGCAACTCCTGTAGCAACTCCTAAAAAAACATAGAAAAAAATATCTTTTACTCGCCAAGCTTCTTCTAATTGAAAACCAAATAACACGTCAGTCCCTCTAAAGAAATAGGAAGTTATTACGGCTGCTATAGAAGCTAAAAGTAAAGGGACCAAAGAGGCAAAAACTAAATCTAAACTGAAGATTTCAATAGCAAAAACAATGGCCGCTACGGGTGCTTTAAACATCGAAGACATCGCTCCAGCTGTAGCACATCCTATCAACAACATTCTAGTTTTGGTGTTCATATGAAACAGTTGCGCAATGTTAGAACCTATGGCTGCTCCAGTACTTACTGCAGGTCCTTGTAATCCTACAGAACCTCCAAAACCAACAGTAATTGGTGTCGCTATTAAAGAGGAAAACATTTTATAGCGTTCTATAATTCCGCTTCGTTTAGAAATGGAATACAAGGTGGTTGATATTCCGTGTCCAATCTCTTTTTTGATAAAATTCTTACGAGTAAGATAGACCAACCAAACTCCAATAATAGGGAAAATAAAATACAGTGAATGGTGGTAATTTTTGATAAACCCTCCTTCCAAGACAGACTGAATTAATAAAGTGAGATATTTTAAAATAACAGTTCCTATGCCTGCGAGAAAACCTACAAGAATACTTAACACCAATAAAAATTGACGCTCGGAAATATGTTTATATCTCCAAATAAGAATTTTAGTAAAAATATTTCGCTTTTTAGCTGGCATTTAAAATGATTTTTTCAAGATATCCGTTCCTAAAAATTGTTGATTCTTGTTGTAATACCAATCGCGTTTTTTTGGAATTTTAATTCCGTTAATCGTTTCAGTTCCTGTCAACAAAATATATTCTCCTGTATCTGGTTTCGAATCTTTTAAGAATTGATATGCTTCCATTGCATAGCTTTCTGGATCGAAATAAAAATACCAAGTATCTTTTCCAACTTCTTGATCATATGTGACTGTTAACACCAAATACATTTCACCCATAAACTTATCTAGGTTTACTTGTTTATGAATGATTGTTCCTGGGTCTTTTAATTTCATGGGTAATCCGTATAAATAAGAATAGTAATTCTTATACAAGTTTGCTCTATCACAAGTTAGATTTTGTTTCTTCTTTACTTCATCTGATAAATTACTTTCTCCGTCAAAAGCTAACATACACTTTTCTTTATCTACAGTATATTCAGTGGTGTTTTTCCCTTTAGTTGCTTTTACATAAAAGTATTGATTGGGGAAATCAATTTTTATTTCACTATCGCGGCTGGGATTGTTTGGCGTTTCCATAGTAACAAACAAGGTTCCTTTAAAAGTCTCCCAATGACCTTGTGGATCATGATATTTAATGGCTTTTTCTAATAATTCTAAGCCTGTGATTTCTTGTCCTTGAACAGAACCAATCATTGTAAAAAAAGCGAAAAGCAGGATGTGTTGTTTCATAGGATTAAATGTAACAAAAAATGTGGTTCTAATCTGTATCTATTCAAAATGAAGAAAACTTAAAATAAAATCCCGCTCTAAAACTAGAACGGGATTTATATCTTTTTCTCATTGTCATCGCTAATGAAATGAAGCGATCTCTTTAAAAAGATTACTTCGCTTTGTTCGTAATGACATTATTCCTGAATATCTAATTTAATATTAAGCTCTTTTAATTGTGCATCATCAATCCTTGCTGGTGAATCGATCATTACATCTCTTCCTGAATTATTTTTAGGAAACGCAATAAAATCTCTAATCGTTTCTTGTCCGCCTAAAATAGCAACCAATCTATCCAACCCAAAAGCAATTCCACCATGAGGTGGCGCACCATATTCAAAAGCATCCATTAAGAACCCAAATTGTGCTTTTGCTTCTTCATCAGAGAATCCAAGTTTCTTTAACATGATTGCTTGAATCTCTTTATCGTGAATTCTAATAGAGCCTCCACCAATTTCGTTTCCGTTTAAGACCAAATCGTAGGCATTGGCTTTTACTTCTCCTGGTTTTGAATCTAATAATTCTAATTGGCCAGGTTTTGGTGAAGTAAATGGATGATGCATGGCATGATAATGTCCGGTTTCTTCATCTAATTCTAATAATGGAAAATCAACCACCCAAAGTGGTGCAAATTCATTATTTTTTCTTAATCCTAAACGTTCTGCCATTTCCATACGTAAGGCACTTAATTGCGTTCTAACTTTATTGGTGTCTCCAGACAAAATACAGATTAAATCACCTGCTTTTGCACCGGTAACTTCTGCCCATTTGGCTAAATCGTCTTGATCGTAAAATTTATCTACAGAAGATTTATAACTTCCGTCTTCATTGCATCTTGAGTAGACCATTCCTAAGGCTCCAACCTGAGGACGACGCACCCAATCAATCAATTTATCTATCTCTTTTCTAGTGTAAGAATTTCCACCTGGTACTGCAATCCCAACCACCAACTCGGCATTATTAAAAACACCAAATTCTTTATGTTGTGCAACGGCATTTAATTCTCCAAACTCCATTCCAAAACGAATATCTGGTTTGTCGTTTCCGAACAAACGCATTGCATCATCATATTGCATTCTTGGAAATTTAGCAACCTCAACACCTTTAATTTCTTTTAGTAAGTGACGTGTTAATCCTTCAAACGTATTTAAAATATCTTCTTGCTCTACAAATGCCATTTCGCAGTCAATCTGAGTAAACTCTGGCTGACGATCGGCACGTAAATCTTCATCTCTAAAACATTTAACAATCTGAAAATACTTATCCATTCCACCAATCATCAATAACTGTTTAAAGGTTTGAGGCGATTGTGGTAAAGCGTAAAACTGACCTTGATTCATACGAGATGGCACTAAGAAATCACGTGCCCCTTCTGGAGTTGATTTGATTAAATAAGGCGTTTCTACATCAACAAATCCTTCATCAGATAAATATTTACGAACTTCCATAGATACTTTATGACGGAAAAGCAAATTCTCTTTCACTGGATTTCTACGGATGTCTAAATAGCGATATTTCATTCTAATATCTTCTCCTCCATCAGTTTCATCCTCTATGGTAAAAGGTGGTGTTTTAGCTTCATTTAAAACAGTGACTTTAGTAACCAATACTTCAATAGCACCAGTTTTCATATTAGAATTCTTCGACTGACGTTCGATGACAGTTCCTATAATCTGAATCACAAATTCGCGTCCTAAGCTTTTCGCTTTGTCCATTAAATCCGCAGAAGTTCTCTCTTCATCAAAGATTAATTGTGTAATTCCGTATCGATCACGGAGATCTACCCAAATCATAAATCCTTTATCTCTAGATTTCTGTACCCAACCTGCTAAGGTTACTTCTGTGTTTATGTGCGAAGCTCTTAATTCTCCACAAGAATGTGTTCTATACATTTCTGTTTTGTTAAATATGCTGCAAATTTAATCAAATCATAAGAATAGCGCTATTTTTAAAGCTTCAATTCTAACTATAAAATCTTTGTAAGTTTGTATTATGAGCGAGGTAATAAATATTCAAAAGAAATTTAATCTATTTTCTGATCAATGGTCTCCAAAAAAAGTTGGAGAATTAAACGGTCAACAAATCTTATTGGCTAAAATTCAAGGTGAATTTGTTTTTCACAAACACGATGATGAAGATGAACTTTTTTTAGTAATGAAAGGTCAACTGGAGTTAGAATTAAGAGACAGAACAGTGGTTTTAAATAAAGGTGAATTTTTTATCGTTCCAAAAGGAGTTGAACACAAACCCATTGCCAAAGAAGAAACACATTTGTTGTTGTTTGAACCTTTAAGTATCAAACATACAGGGAATGTAATGGCAGATATTACGGTAGAAACGTATGAAAGCATTTAACAATGATCAGTGAACAATTAACAACAAATAGTGATCTTTGATCATTGATAAATGACAACTGAACAATGAAATTATATTTAGTCCCTACACCTATTGGAAATTTAGAAGACATGACTTTTAGAGCTATTACAGTTTTAAAGGAAGTCGATTTTATTTTAGCCGAAGACACCAGAACCAGCGGAAAATTGTTAAAACATTATGAGATTGGCACGCAAATGCACAGTCATCATATGCATAATGAACACAAATCTGTGAAAGGTGTTGTACAACGAATTAAAAATGGAGAAACCTGTGCGTTAATTTCGGATGCAGGAACGCCTGCTATTTCTGATCCTGGATTTTTACTAACTCGAGCTTGCATTAAAAATGATATTGACGTAGAATGTTTACCGGGTGCTACAGCTTTTGTACCTGCTTTGGTAAACTCTGGTTTTCCAAATGACCGTTTTGTGTTTGAAGGTTTTTTACCTCTAAAAAAAGGACGACAAACTCGATTTCTTCAATTAGCTGAAGAAACTCGAACAATGATTTTCTATGAAAGTCCACATAAACTCATTAAAACTTTAGGACACTTTGCTGAATATTTCGGTGAAGACCGTTTGGTTTCGGTCTCTAGAGAACTTACCAAACTATTCGAGGAAACAAAAAGGGGTACTACCAAAGAAGTCTTAGCTTATTATACTGCCAAACCTCCCAAAGGTGAAATTGTGATTGTGGTAGAAGGGAAAAAATAGGTATTTATACCTGTTTTAAAATAGTTTGGTTTCTGTTATTTTGTGAGAATACAAGTACATTAATTTTCTCATAATAGATACTTTAAAACACATGAAAAGAAATTTATTTTTACTATTTATTGGGATTTTAATCTCTTTAAGTTCTTCATCGCAAACAAGAAAAAAGAAAACAAAATATTTTGATGTAAATTATGTTGAGATTTCTAAATCAAAATTTAGAAAAATAAGAGCAACTAATAGACTCTTAGATATTCCTGGCGATTCTGCTCATCACAGAAAATTAAGCTTACGTGAAAAAAGAGGTAAAGTCAATGATAGAGCTTCATTAGAATTATTGTTAGAAAACGAAATCAACAAAGAATTAGATAGCACAAAACCCCTTGTTATTATTTTTCATCCTGGAAAAGACGCTTGCAACTCAAGTAGTTCTGCAAGTAAAGAACGAATAAAATATTGGTTTGATGTTTTAGAAGACGGCGTTTATCAACTCGCTAAAACCAAACCAATTTATATTTATAAAGAAAAAGAAGGTCTTGAAAAGTATCATGGAATTTTAACTTGGCATAAAGATCCTGACCAAACCATAGAACGTTTATTTTTTGAGCACCATTACCCTTGTAGTAGTTTTGTAGTTATTTCAAAAGATGGAGATTATATTAGTTTTTTTGGAGAATTTGGTAAAAAATATCTGTGGGGTGCAATTGATTATATTACTAAGTAAATTTCTCAAAATTTCCTTGATAAACAATCCTGATGATAATTTCTTTCTACTATTAAAAACCATACCCACTATCAATAACAATCAAGAAGATTTGCAACATCTACTCAAAACAAAAACAGGCACTTCTACTTATACCCATACTTTTTATTCTTTATAATTTGTTTTGTCAAAATCAACTATCTAAAAACAACATTATGAACAAAAAAATTTATGTACTCGCTTCCGCTTTACTCGTATCTTTTTTCTTTTCATGTAACAACGACAAGAAAGAAGCCTTTACCTATCACAAAGTAGTTCCAGCAGAATTTCCTGAATTGGAAATTCCTGGTTTTAATTTTCC
>Ga0115550_1000086_pt1 | contig 94704 bp, 78 predicted proteins | sample COGITO_mtgs_1005_FD_87177 | JGI IMG/M metagenome (GOLD analysis project Ga0115550, IMG submission 87177) | Pelagic marine microbial communities from North Sea - COGITO_mtgs_100511 | ecosystem: Environmental > Aquatic > Marine > Epipelagic | place: Germany:Helgoland, sampling site Kabeltonne...
GCGATCCACAGCTCAATCACGGCATGGCCCGCGAGCTGACAGCGCTGCTGCAACTGGTACTCGATAGCGACATTCCCCTCCCTGTCAGCGAGATCACCCTGCTGGCCGAACACCTGGTCGCCTACCGGCAGGTTCAGCCAGGTGCTGACCTGCGAGAAGGGCTGTTGAACTATGCCGTCCAGCAAGGGACGGCACTGCCTGTCGATACGGAGACCATGCTGGCTGCTGCGTTCAAAGCCATGGCGGCCCTCGACACCCGCACCCCGGCCTATCAGCTGCACGCCACCTTCTACCCTCATCGACAACTGACCCTGCAGGGAATATTCCCTTCGCGGCTTGGTGAGCCGACCGTCATGGTAGAGATAGGCGCCAAGCCCAATCACGATGGCCTTAACCAGTACTACTTCAAACCGGAACGCCCAATACGGCCACAGCGACTCCCTGTAAGGGCACCGGATGGCAATATGCTTGACGGCCTGCCCGTCAAACAGGGCAACCAGTACAGCCTCACCCTCGCACTGCCGGACCTCAACAATACCTTCACCACTTGCCAGCCTGGCGAGAGCGAGACCAGCGACGACCTGATGCAGGACACCCTCACCCTGGTGGTACAGGATGAGAAGAGCGAGGTGGAGTTGCGATCCGTACTCGGATCCCTGTGCGAACTGGTCAAGCAGGACGGCAACCGGGACGGCATCCTCACCGCCAGCGAATTCCCGCGCCTGCAAGTGGGCTATACCAGCACGGCCCAGCAAGCCCTGCTGCTCAAAACCACACTCAGTGCCAGCATGGGCTCTTTCCTGGACTGGCAAGCCTGGACCCTGGCGGAGCTGGATCAAAAACTCAAGGCACTGCCGAGGCATCAGGTTGAGCTGCTGGCAGCCATGGTCGCCCTGCAGGCCGAGGGGGAGCTCTGGCAGCAGCCCGTCAACCTGATCGAGGGCACTGATTTTCGCCAGCAACTGCTGAGCTGGCTGGAGATCAACATGGCCAATGAATATTCAACCGTGTCCCGCAACAATCAGATACCGGACCTGTTCAAACTGGAATCCGCCATCGCCGACAATAGCGGGCTGGGCCCCCTGTTGAATGCCAATCCAGACAAGAACATCTCCCACATCATCAAGGCGGCGGCCAGTCTGATCCGCAACTCGGAAAGCGATGCACTTCTCTATCCCGGTACCAGCACACCGGGTAGCTGGGTCACCCCCTACCCCAACAGCCCCCTCTCCCCGGTCTGTCAGCGCGAGGTGTTGTCAGATCAAGTGATCGGCCTGGCTATTCTGGGCCAGGGCCGTGATCAGGATGGCAGCCACTGGGTCACCCTCGGCTGGCAACCTCAGGAGGGGGCGAGTCAGTACCGGATTGGCTGGGGGAAAACCCCGTTTGAGCATATTGAAAACGCCGAACAGCAAGGCATCAGCCAGCAGACTCGCATCACCCTCAAGGGTCTCCCTCGCTATCAGGACTACCAGATAAGAGTGATGAGCGAAGGCGGCACCATCAGCGCCCCCCTCCACTATCGGACGGGCCAGTTGCATGTGGCCGATACCCGCATCACCCACAGCATGGGAGACGATGACGGCAAGCGGGGACGGGATCTGGACAATCGCTGCGATCCTCTGAGCGGTCAGGCCGTCAACAGCAATCAGGATGGGGTGCTTGGCGCTCGCTACATCAAGCTGGACAGCCAGGGACAACCCCTGCCACGGCAAGACCTCTCCTACAAACAGTTGCCCTTCGCCTGCGTGGTTGATGCCTTGAGCGGACTGGTATGGGAAACCAAGGTGCAACACAAGGATGGGGAATCCTCCCTGCACGATGACAAGAGCCTGTTTGCCTATGACGATATCCAGAGCGACAACGCCTTCAACGGCAGCTGCTATGACCCGCAAAGTGGCACCCTGGCAAGTGATAGAAGCCGTTGCAACCTGAAACGTCAGGTCAATCAGGTCAATCAGAGCAAGCTGTGCGGCCTGGATAACTGGCGCGCCCCGAGCCAGCAGGAGTTCTACGGCATCATGACCCTGACCAAAGAGAACCCCATAGCGCTCGATACCCGTTATTTCCCGCTCTATTCCGGCCTGGCATACACCTACGGCGCATGGAACGAGCTGGAAGGTATCTTCTACGGCTTCTGGACGGCAGATGTCATGCCAGTGAGTCGCCCGGTCGGCACCTGGAGCCAGGATGATGGCGGGCCGGATGCCTACAAGGTACGGCCAGGCTCTGATCTCAGAGGCAGTATCGCCCGCCAGTATCAACCCCATTACGTCATGCTGGTCAGCGATGGCTTCAAGGTCACAGGAGAATAAAATGCAGCGCTATTTCCCCCCCCTATTGCTGATCGCCACCCTGTTGCCGGTCACCAGCCAGGCCCGCGAGTGTCTGCCTGGCTATCAGGACGATCACAACCGTTTCGTCAGCGAGCAGGTCGACACGGCCGAGGGCAAGCTGAACGTGGTCAACGACAGAGCCACAGGTCTGCAGTGGCTCTATTGTCCCTATGGTCAGCACGCCAGTGCCGATGGCACCGGCTGTGAAGGCACACCCGCGTTTATTTCAGCCCGTGCCAACGTTGAAGACAATCCCTTGATGGGCGTCATCAAACAGGCCAACGACCGGCTTGGTACACCCGCACAACCCTGGCGGGCCCCCGACATCAAGGAACTGTTTACCCTCTACAACAACCAGTGCCAGCCGGCTATTTATGCGGCACAAGGTTACCCTGCGACATCCCTCCAATCACAGATAGCGGCAGACAAAGAAACCCTGTGTGCTGACGCAGCGCCCAAGTGGGATAAGGTAACCGAGCAGTGGATCGAGGCTCCCGATGATGTCAAAACTGCATGCCGCGCAGCTGAACAACAACTCTGGGCACTGACCAACATCGCCTTTGGCTCAGACAGCTCGGGGGGGGAAGGATACGACTTTCTGAACTTTGCCGGCAGCGGGGAAACCTTCAACGTTGGCGGAATAGGATTATCCAGTGTCATGCTGCGACTGGTCCGCCCCATCCCCACCATTGAGGAGTGATCCCATCGGCCAGAGGGCCAGACGCCCTCTGGCTATTTTTTCCATGGCTTTTACTTCCGCCAAGGGAGTAGGTATGATTCGGCCAGCGTAAAAGACTTGAATGGATGATCTGAACTCGATATGCGGATGAAACACCTGATTGCCGCGGCCCTGACCGCCCTCACCCTGTCCGGTTGCAGCCTGGTCTATCGCATCGATATTCCCCAGGGCAACTATGTGGAACAAAAACAGGTCGACAAACTGCGCCAGGGCATGACCCGCGAACAGGTCGAGTTCGTGCTGGGCTCCGCCATGCTGCGCGATGGCTTTGACCCGAACACCTGGTATTACCTCTATGAATTCCAGCCGGGGCGCGGCGAAAAAGAGCGCAAAGAGCTCACCGTGACCTTCGCCAACGACAAGCTGGCCACGGTCACCGGCGACTTCCCGTTACCAGCGGCCTTCCACACCCCGCTCTGATCGCATTCACAAAACCGGCCCAGTGCCGGTTTTGTTTTATCTCGTTCACAAGGAGTGCTTGATGAGCCAGATCCTGATTGCCGGTGCCAGCGGACTGATCGGCACAGCCCTTGTCCGCCAACTCGATCCCGCTCACTCACTGACCCTGCTCTGTCGCAAGGCGGGTGTTCCCCAGCCTCGGCATCACTGGCTGCCAGCCGACTTCGAACAACTGGCGGATCTGGACCTGCCCTCCCCTGTCGATATCGCCTTCTGCTGCCTGGGCACCACCCGCAAGCAGGCAGGCTCTGACGACGCATTTCGTCGGGTCGACCACGACTATGTGCTGGCTTTTGCCAAGCTCGCTCGCCGCCACGGCTGTCAACGCCTCATCGTCGTCTCGAGTCTGGGAGCCAACCCACGCTCACCGGCCCTCTATCCCCGCACCAAGGGGCAGATGGAACAGGCCTTGCTGGCACAATCCTGGCAACGGCTTGCCATAGTCCGCCCCGCCATGCTGCTCGGCAACCGCCAGCCGCCACGCCGTTCCGAGCAATTTTTTCAGGCACTCTATCCGCTACTGCGTCCCCTGCTCATCGGCAAGCTGCGCCGCTGGTGCGCCATCGACGCCAGCCAGGTCGCCCACGCCATGATAGTGCTCGGCCAGCAGGAGAATGGCGTCGAGGTGGTGGAAAACGAGCGCCTGCTCGCCATGTAACCTCTTCGCCCTCTGGCGGGGACGATTTAAAGAACTCGCCAACCCGACAGCATTACGGTCGGCAAAAAACAAAAAGGCGCCCAGGCGCCTTTTGTGATCACAGCGCTCGGCATCAGGCCGAGTCTGCATCCCCTCGCTTGCGGTTGGTATTGGGCCGGCCGCCAGTCACCACATCGGCGCGCCCTTCTTCTTTGGCCTTCTCTGCCCGCTTCTTGCGCATCTCTTTCGGATCGGCAATGAGCGGACGGTAGATCTCGATGCGATCCCCATCCTGCAGCGACTCGGAACCCTTGACCGGACGGCTGTAGATGCCGAACTTGTTGACCGACAGATCGATCTCCGGGTGCTTGGTCACTATGCCGGACTGCTCGATGGCAGCCAGCACGCTCGTCTCGGAGGCAACCCGGATGCGCAGCACCGTCTGGCGCTCGGGCAGGGCATACACCACCTCGATATTGAGTAAATCAGACACCGTACACCACCTTGGCGCGGTTGGAGAAAGCGAGCACCATGGAACCCACCAGATCGCGGAAAATCTGGCCAAATGCCAGCTCGATCAACTTGGACGTGAATTCGAAATCGAGGTCGAACTCGACCTTGCAGGCATCCACATCCAGCGGCGTAAAGGTCCACCAGCCAGCCAGTTTGCTAAAGGGGCCGTCCACCAGCTCCATTTTGATCTGCCGGTTGGCATCGAGCTGGTTGCGAGTGGTAAACGTCTTGGCAATTCCCGCCTTGGCCACATCCACCGAGGCCGTCATGTAGTCATTGCCGGTTTCGTGAACGCGGCTGCCGACACAACCGGGCAGAAACTCCGGATAAGCGTGAACATCATTGACCAGCCGGAACATTTGTTCGGCGCTGAACATCACCAGGGCACTGCGAGTAATACGGGGCATGGGTTTTCCTCATCCAATCGGGCCGATTTTATCACCTTGTCAGCTAAAATCACCGCCGAAACTGCTCACAATGCCGTCACTCAAGCGGTTACGCGTTTTACCGCCGCCACCACCCACCTATAAATCACCTTCCCGGCCAACATCGCCACCGAAACTGCTCACAATGCCATCACTTGAGCGGTTGCGCGTTTTACCACCGCCGCCACCCACCTCTAAATCACCGTCCCGGCCAAAATCACCACCGAAACTGCTCACAAAGCCGCCACTTGAGCGGTTGCGCGTTTTACAGCCGCCGCCACCCACGTATAATGCGCCTTCCTAATCATTGCCAAAGGCGCCCGTCATGAGCAAAAAGAACAGTAAAAACAAAGCCGGGTCCAGCACCATTGCACTCAACAGAACCGCCCGTCACGAGTACTTCATCGAAGAACGTGTGGAAGCCGGTCTGTCCCTGCAAGGGTGGGAAGTCAAATCCCTGCGGGCGGGCAAGGCCAATATCAGCGAAGCCTATGTCATCTTCATGCAAGGCGAAGCCTTCCTGTTCGGCTCCACTTTCTTGCCACTGAATGCCGCCTCCAGCCACGTGGTGTGTGACCCGACTCGCACCCGCAAACTCCTGCTGAGCCGCCATGAGCTCGACAAGCTGGAGAGCCTGACTGCCCGTCAGGGCTACACCATAGTGCCGCTGGCACTTTACTGGAAAGAGTGCTGGGTCAAGGTCGAGATCGGCCTGGTAAAAGGCAAGAAAGAACACGACAAGCGGGAAGACACCAAGGCCCGCGAATGGGATCGGGAGAAAGCCCGCATCATGAAGAACAAGCATCGCGGCTGATTGTGCGCCGCCAGCGCTTGCGCGGCGTCCAATAAACCAGCAATCGACCGGCCAAGGCCGGTCGATTGCTATCAACGCCTTGCCATGACAGGATTTTTGCGTACAATCGCTTTTGACAACTTGGGGCTGATTCTGGATTCGACAAGATTCACGAAACCCAAGGTGCATGCCGAGGTGCGGTAGGCCTCGTTAACAAACCGCAAAAAAATAGTCGCAAACGACGAAAACTACGCACTAGCAGCTTAATAACCTGCATAGAGCCCTTCTACCCTAGCTTGCCTGTGTCCTAGGGAATCGGAAGGTCATCCTTCACAGGATCGTGTGGAAGTCCTGCTCGGGGCGGAAGCATTAAAACCAATCGAGCTAGTCAATTCGTGGCGTGTCTCTCCGCAGCGGGTTGGCGAATGTAAAGAGTGACTAAGCATGTAGTACCGAGGATGTAGTAATTTTGGACGGGGGTTCAAATCCCCCCAGCTCCACCAAACGTTTGGAAAGGGCCGCTTCGCAAGAAGTGGCCCTTTTTATTTGTGTTCTTTCGAGTCCATTGCCAGCATGGGGGTCACTAACTCACCGAGTACACAAACCCAAATTTGATCTTTTTTTACCCGAAAAACCCGCCACCCTGGTGGGTTTTTCTCTTCATGGATCAGCAAGATGGCACACCCTTTGCCCTGAGTGTGAACACGTCACGTCTCCTCCTTCGGCTGCCAATCCCCCCAAGTTGGTTATTTTGTGATAGGATAGGGTCCGTTTTTTGACATCTGCGCCCAGTTCGCACCGTTATCCGGCGAGATCGCTACCCAATCCGGTGATAACAACGAACAGAGGTGCGCAGAAAAACAGTGACCTGGTTGAGTCAGGTCTGGCCGCGGTCGAGAGGCCGTTTTGCCAGACGGGCAACAACAAGGGCACCTTAGATAAGGAGATCGGGCAATGAAACAATATCAAAGCTGGCTGGGACAATATCTGATGAGTCGCCGCGATGGAGATCACGCCATGGCATCCGAGCTCGCCAACTCCATCTGCGAGTTCTGGCAGACCCAGGGTGACGAAGCCGAAAGCAGCAAATGGCAGCAGCGCTATCAGCAACACGCAGAGCAAGCGCAGTAAGCCACTTGACTCTTCACCGATAAAAAAACCGGCGCTCATGGCGCCGGTTTTGCTTTTCAAGACCTTCTGGATCCCATTACATCTGGTCGACCATGTCCTGGGCGAACTGGGAGCAGGAGCGCAGGGTGGCGCCTTCCATCAGACGCTCAAAGTCATAGGTGACCGTCTTGTTGGCGATGGCCGCTTCCATGCCCTTGATGATGAGATCGGCCGCTTCGACCCAGCCCATGTGACGCAGCATCATCTCGGCAGAGAGGATCAGCGAACCCGGGTTGACCTTGTCCTGACCTGCATACTTGGGCGCAGTGCCGTGAGTCGCCTCGAACAGAGCCACACCGTCGCCGATGTTGGCGCCCGGCGCGATGCCGATACCGCCGACCTGGGCGGCCAGGGCGTCGGAGATGTAGTCACCGTTGAGGTTCATACAGGCGATGACGTCGTACTCGGCCGGACGCAGCAGTATCTGTTGCAGGAAGGCATCGGCGATGACGTCCTTGACCACGATAGTCTTGCCGGTTTTCGGGTTCTTGAAGGAGCACCAGGGGCCACCGTCGATGAGCTGGGCATCGTACTCTTTCTGGGCCAGGGCATAGCCCCAATCCTTGAAGGCACCTTCGGTGAACTTCATGATGTTGCCCTTGTGCACCAGGGTCACGGAGTCGCGATCGTTGTCGATGGCATACTCGATGGCGGCACGCACCAGACGCTCGGTACCGGCCTTGGACATCGGCTTGATGCCGATGCCGCAGGACTCGGGGAAGCGAATTTTCTTCACGCCCATCTCGTTTTGCAGGAAGGCGATGACCTTTTTGGCTTCATCGCTGTCTGCCTTCCACTCGATACCGGCGTAGATGTCTTCGGCGTTTTCGCGGAAGATCACCATGTCGGTCAGGTCAGGACGTTTGACCGGGCTTGGGGTGCCTTCGTAGTAACGGACCGGGCGCAGGCAGATGTAGAGATCCAGCTCCTGACGCAGGGCCACGTTGAGGGAGCGAATACCGCCGCCGACCGGAGTGGTCAGCGGGCCCTTGATGGCCACGCAATATTCACGAATGAAATCCAGGGTTTCGGTCGGCAGCCAGGCACCTTCGCCATAGATATGAGTCGACTTCTCGCCGGTATAGATCTCCATCCAGGCGATCTTGCGCTCGCCTTTGTAGGCTTTCTCGACCGCGGCATTGACCACATTCAACATGGCCGGGGTCACGTCCACACCGATGCCATCCCCTTCAATAAACGGAATGATCGGATGGTTGGGAACCTGCAGCTTGCCGTTGGCATCGACTGTGATTTTCTGGCCCTGGGTCGGGATAACTACTTTGCTTTCCATCGGCATCTCCTAACTTCCGTTTGTTATCAATCTGTAAGTTGCGCGCGGCCATCTTAGCCCATTCGTTTTCATAATCAAATGGCGAGCACGCATGTCAGACCATAGTCGAGTACTGGATCACAATGCGGCCGGCTCGCTCGCCCCTGCATACATTCGGCGCCATCCAACCCTGTTGTACTCGGGCCCAGACGGCGGCATGACTCATACCACCAGGCTATCCCCCTGCCCTTGCGGCTGACTCAGAGAGCGATACTGGGAGGGGGTCAGCCCGGTCTTTTGCTTGAACACCCGGCAAAAATAGTTCACATCGCCGTAACCACAGCGGCTCGCCACCTCCTCCAGCCGGAAGCGGTACTTTTTCAGCATGAATTTGGCCCTGTCGATCCGCACCCAGCTGATGTAATCGGCCAGGCGCATGTGGCCCTGCTCGCGAAACAGGTGGGAGAGATGGCTGGCCGACACATTGAAGCGGTGGGCGATGGAGTCGCGGGTGATGGGGCGGTGAAAATTCTCCTGGATATAGATGCAGATGCCATGAAACAGGTCTGCTCCTCTTGGCCGCTCGGCGGCGGATTCCGCCAGCAGCTGGCGGGCACTGGTGAGCAGCGCCTGCAACAGGTGGTTGTCGGTGGGGGAGCGGCCGGGATCCTCGGTCAGCACGTTGAGCGCCGCCAGTATGTGTTCGATCACGTGGCCGGCCCGCGCCATTATGCTGTGCTTTTGCACATCGAAAAAATCCGGGTCTTCCCGTCGCTTGCTCACCAGGCTGAAACCGAGCTGGCGCTTGCCAAACAGAAGGCTAAGCACCGAGCAGTCCGTGGTCCACAGCGGCTTGTTCCAACCGTTGGGGGGGATGTAGAGCGCCTGTCCCGGCAGTACGCTTATCTCCTTGCAGCCCTGCTCCTTGTCCCAGACCTGGTTGAGGTATTCGCCGCTGAACACCAGTTCGAGGCGGGGAAAGTTGACCTGATAGCTGAAACCGGGCGGCACCCCCTGATCCTGGGCAAACCAGATCTGCTCGAAAGGAGCTTGCTCATGGAGGGCGCCATCGAGCAGTTGGCTGAAGATAAGTGACATGCTGATCCTTATCAAATAGAGAGAGGCAAGCGGTTGCGGCGGCCACAACCGTCCATGTTATAGTCCGGTCCACAGCAGCAATGCCACCCTTTTCTTCACCCGACTTTCTTCACACTAAATGAGGCATCCCTTATGAGCAGTCGCGATCTGCCCTCTTTTTTGTTAATGCAAAATCCGATTCAAGGTTACGACTGGGGCAGCCATGACTCCCTCACCACCCTGTTTGGCATCCCGAATCCAACGGGCAAACCCCAGGCCGAATTGTGGATGGGCGCCCACCCCAACGGCTGCTCCAAGGTGACCCTGGTGGGCAGTACGCAGAAGCTCTCGGCGGTGATCGACACAGCCCCGATCGCCGCACTGGGCGAGGCCACCGTCACTCGTTTCGGCAGCCTGCCATTCCTGTTCAAGGTGCTGTGCGCCGAGAAGGCCCTCTCCATCCAGGTGCACCCGAGCAAGGCCCAGGCCGAAGCTGGCTTTGCCAAAGAAGAAGCCGCTGGTATCCCCATCAAGGCGGGCAATCGCAACTACAAAGACCCCAATCACAAGCCGGAGCTGGTGTTTGCCCTCACCCCCTATCAGGCGATGAACGGCTTTCGCGCCATTCCCGCCATTCTGGCGCTGTTCGAGCGGGTCAAGCTGGCGGCCATCGCCGATCTGGTTACGGCCCTTGCCGCCAGCCAGAACGAAGTGGGCTTGCAGCACTTCTTCCACCAGCTGCTGATTTTACAAGGGGCACGCAAGGAAGATGCCCTGGCGGGCCTGCTGGCCTATGCCGCCGCGCATCAGGATGAAGAAACCTTTGCCCTCATCACCAGCCTGGCCGCCCAGTACCCGGGGGACGTGGGACTCTTCTCACCGCTCTTGCTCAACGTCGTGACCTTGCAGCCGGGTCAGGCCATGTTCCTCGATGCCTGCACCCCCCACGCCTATGTGCGCGGTACCGGTCTCGAGATCATGGCCAACTCGGACAACGTGCTGCGTGCAGGTCTCACCCCCAAGTACATAGACGTGGCAGAGCTGCTGGATTGCACCCGCTGCCTGCCCAAGCCGGATGACCAGATCCTGCTGGCCCCCCGCCATGAGGGCATGACCGGCAACACTGTGCAGCACTTCGATGTACCTGTGCCGGACTTCACCTTCAGCGTCTATCCGGCAGGCGAACATGGGCTCACCACCACCAGCGCCGAGATCCTGTTTGCCATCGATGGCACTGTGACGCTCAAGCAGGGCGACGAGACGCTGCGCCTCGAGAAGGGCCAGTCCGCCTTTGTCCCTGCCGCCACCGGCCACTACCAGCTGCTGGCCGAAGGCCGGGTCGCCCGCGCCGGCAACCGCTGCTAAGGCGTGAACTCGGCACGGGTTCAATGACTGAATAAACGCACAAGGGCCATCACTGATGGCCCTTGCTGTTTTTCTTTGGAAATCATCTCCACCGTTAGTCTGCCCTTGATGGCGCATACCGCCTGGCTAATAAAAACCCCCACTGCCCTTGCGGGTGGCGGGGGTTGTTCTTTTCTGCTTGATGACGATGACAACTGGCGTGGCTATCGGCCCGTGGCAGGATCAGGGGCTACTCTTCAACCTCTTCCTCTTCCGGTTGCCGTTCCCCTGCCCGTATCTGTTGCAGTTCATCGACTCTGACTTGCCACTTGTCGTGGGCCTGCTTGAGCTCCTGTTGCTTGAGCTCTTCACTCATGGCGTCGATCTTCTGGTCAAGTGTTTCCATCAGAATGTCTCCTTACATCATTGGGTTAGCATGACAAGGTTAAGACTGGCTGACGGCGCTATTGGCCAACCTGCTCACCTAGTCAGACACCCCGATCCCCATAACCGCCCAACGAAATAAACGATTGATTATCTATAAACCAATCTAAAAAATAGGCAATAGCTTCTTATGAAGCCATACACCCCATGCTTCCCAAGCCGAAAGAGGACCATTCTGCCCACCCGAATTGTGCTGCAATATCAAGGAGCTATGCATATACCCAAGGCGGCCAATCCCCTGCGACTGCTTATGCCAGGCCTCCTTTCATTGCCCCGGCTTGCCAGTACAGACATAGACGGCAAAAGAAGATCCCTCTCCCCGGCAGCACTTTTGCCAAACGGCTCACATTCAAGAGGCGGTTAAAGGGTTCAACACCCCCTCCCGACCTCCCCTTTTGCAAGAGGGTCGAACCGCAACGCCTCTTGCCCATCATTCCATAAAAATAATCAAGCACTTGTTTTTAAACATATTTAAATCCATTCAGTCCAGCTCTCACCTGACAATCAAAGTGCGAGCCTGCTCACAGGGCTGGGGCATTGACACAAAAATCCAGTAAAGGGCACATATATCCGATTTCGGTGACATGGCTTGGGCGAAACAATAGGCGGGTCAATCGTTTGCTCCATTCGTTACTCATATCACCATGGCTCGCAGAGCCAGGAGACACCTATGCTCACCACCTTGATAGATGAAGGACTGATCTGCCTCGACATAGCGGCCAACGACAAGCAGGGACTGTTTGTCGAACTGGCCGCCCGGCTCAACGCCTGCGGCAAGATAGGCAATCAGGATCAGTTCGTGCGCGACCTCTGGGCACGGGAAAACCTCGACAACACGGGTTTTGAACAGGGGGTTGCCCTGCCCCACGCCAAGAGTGAGGCGGTATTGCAGCCTGCCATCGTCATCGGCATCAGCCGGCAGGGGATCGACTACGGCGCCGAAGATGGGCTGGCCTCCAAACTCTTCTTCATGATTGCCTCCCCGGCGGGCGGCGCCAACCACCATATCGAGGTGCTGGCCGAGCTCTCCACCAAGCTGCTGGAACCCGGCTTTATCCCCCGGATGCAGGCGGCCACCAGCAAGGCGGAGGTGCTGTCACTGCTCGCGGCCACGGCGCCTGTCGGCATAGCCGGCAAGCAACCGGTGCGCGCCGAGGCAGCAGCTCAACCGAGAGTCCAAGCGCCCGAGCCCCAGGATCGCAGCATCAAGGCCCAGCTCAACACCCTCAAGCAGCACCTGCTGTTTGGCACCTCCCACATGATCCCCTTCATAGTCGCGGGGGGTGTCTTGCTGTCGCTGTCGGTGATGATGAGCGGCAAGGGCGCCGTGCCCGAGGCGGGCGTGCTCAAGGACATGGCCGACATGGGGATAGCGGGGCTCACCCTCTTTACCGCCGTGCTCGGCGGCTACATCGCCTATTCAATGGCGGACAAACCAGGTCTGGCGCCGGGCATGATCGGCTCCTGGATAGCAGTGCAGCAGTTCCACACCGGTTTTCTCGGCGCCATCCTGGTGGGTTTCATCGCCGGGCTTATCGTCAATCAGCTCAAACGCATCAAGCTACCGGACTCCATGAGTTCGCTCGGCTCCATCTTCATCTATCCACTGATCGGCACCTTCCTGGTGTGCGGCATAGTGATGTGGGTGATAGGGGCGCCCATCGCCGCCATGATGGAGGGGATGAACCACTGGCTCTCCAGCATGGCGGGCTCCGGCAAGGTGATGCTGGGTGCCATCCTGGGTGGCATGACCGCCTTTGACATGGGCGGCCCGGTCAACAAGGTGGCGACCCTGTTCGCCCAGACCCAGGTCAACACCCAGCCCTGGCTGATGGGCGGGGTCGGCATCGCCATCTGCGTGCCACCGCTTGGCATGGCGCTGGCGACCCTGCTCTCCCCCCGTCGCTACAAGAAGGAAGAGCGTGAAGCGGGCAAGGCGGCCGCCATCATGGGCATGATAGGCATCAGCGAGGGGGCCATTCCTTTTGCTGCCGCCGATCCGGTGCGGGTCATTCCGGCCATAGTCGCGGGTGGGATCGTCGGCAACATCACTGGCTTCATGATGCACAGCATCAACCATGCCCCTTGGGGTGGCTGGATAGTGCTGCCGGTGGTCGAAGGCAAGATGGGTTATATCCTGGGAACCCTGCTCGGCGCCCTGACCACGGCCCTTATCGTCAACCTGCTGAAAAAGCCGGTCACCGAGGATGAGACAGTGACAACCGCCGACAGCGGCTATCAGATCATCGAAGCTGAAGGGGAAGCGGACGTGCTCGCCATCACCGCCTGCCCCTCAGGGGTGGCCCACACCTTCCTCGCCGCCAAGAGCCTGCAAAAGGCGGCCGCCAAGGCTGGGATCAAGTTGAAAGTAGAGACTCAGGGCGCCAACGGCATCATCAACCGCATCAGCGCCAAGGACGTAGCCAATGCTCGCTGCGTCATCCTGGCCCATGATGTGGCCATCAAGAACCGGGAGCGCTTCGCCAATATCGAGGTCATCGATGTGAAAACCAGGGAGGCCATCCACAACCCGGAAGGGCTGCTGGCCCGCACCCTGGCAAGCAGCAAGGTGGCCTGACGAGGGCGTTTAATCCGGTGTGCAGCAGGAGGGGCCGAGGGCCCCTCCGTTTATTTCAATCCCTACATTTTCAATGCAACGCAGGAGTGAAGCGCCAACCGCCATATCATCGCCCCCCATCTGCAGAAGCGGGCATCAGCCTGACCAGGCAGGCCTCGCCTTGTATTGTGAGTCGCCCCCCCTCCAGATGCCGGGTCGCTATCAACAAACAGGCCATTGGATGATCGGGAACCGATTATCACCACGCACTGCTGTCCCTTTCGGGTTTAGCCATTGACATGAGCAGTGAGCAATCAAGCCTCAAGGGGGTCGCATCCATGGCGCGGATGGACCACACTGGGCTGGCTAACAGGAATAAACTGACGGTGGTCAGGCTCTGTCTCTGCCTTGTTTTCACGCGGGCACACCCAGGCCCTGCAGACGCAGAAAGCCGGGAAATGAGCAGCGCCACATTGCGTATCTTTACTGGAAAATGGAGTCTTCAGGATGAGAAATTGGATTCGTCTCGGTATTTTTACCCTGCTTTTGCACATAGGCGTGTCACCAGCGTTTGCTCAACAGAGCGAGCCGATTCAGGTAACGTCAGGCATCCAATACCAGTTGATTGCACGCTGGGATCAGGATCAGCTGAACAAGATCCTGACCCGTGACACACCGGCCTTTGCCGGCATCACTGTCTCGTATACTCCCGCGCGCAATGCCGTGCGCCTCTATCGCATCAGCTACCACTCCGTCATCCCCGAGATGGGCAACAAACCCACAGTGGCCTCTGGCCTGCTGGCTGTGCCTGACACCGGTGGCCAGGCCTTTCCGACCGTCTCCTATCAGCACGGCACCGTCTATGGTCACAATGAGGTGCCCTCCTTTGCCGATCAGTCACCGGAAACCCAGTTGATGATCGCGCAGTTCGCGGGTCAGGGGTACCTGCTCATCGGTGCCGACTACTTTGGCCTCGGTACCTCGACCGAGCCGGAAGGCTATATGGTCAAGGGCAGCCATCAACAGGCCACATTTGATCTGCTGATGGCCAGCCGCGCCGTGCTCGCCCACATGCAGATCGTCAGCGACAAGCTGTTTCTGGCGGGCTGGTCACAGGGGGGCTTCGTGACCATGGCTTTCCTCGAGAAACTCGAAGCAGCCGGGGTCAAGGTCGATGGCGCCGCCACCGCCAGCGCACCGCTGGATGTCTACGCCTTGATGCAGGGCTTTCTGGTCTACCCGCGCAAGTTCGATGCCGTCTGGCTCAACAGCATCATGATCCTCTCATCCTTTGCCTACGAGCATTACTACGGCATACCCGGGCTCGCCCGCTCCTTGCTGACCGACGAGTATTACGACATTGCCAAGAAGGCCTATGACAGAGAGCCCTTCAATCCGTCCGACATCACCACGGATCTGCACAAGCTGATCCGCCCGGCCTATTTCGACCCTCACTATTTTGCCAACTCGGCGTTTGGCAAGCTGATCGGCTCAGCACACGCCTACCGCTGGGTCATACAGTCGCCGGTTCGCAACTACTACGGAGAAACCGATGAGGCAATCACACCGGGAGTCGGTCGCATGGCGATGACGTATGCCCAATCCATGGGATCGGGCAACCAGAACGTCGAGGCCATCTCGACCGGCCCGACAACCCATCGCGGCACCTTCGCCACCGCAGTCCCCCAGTGGAAAGCCTGGTTCGACAAGGTTGCAAAGCCAAAGTGACCTCGGCACCTGACCCCCCGGCAAAACGCCGGGGGTCAGGTGGCAAACACCCCCTACCCCGGTATCTGCATGGGTATCGGGTTCTTGCTCTGCATCACAGACCTTGCTGCTCTCTTTGACCGCACCACCACAGCCCATCCCCCGATAACCGAAGCGGTTCACGTTTTTTTCATCTGAAAGGGAGTAGAGTAAGCAATCACCAAGTTGATGTTTTTATTGAAAAAGCCCCTACGGGTGATGGAATGGCCTGGTGCCCTTAACCCTCGGTGGAACGCCATGATGAAGAAAAATGCGATTGCCCTGACCCTGGCCAGCCTGTTGGCGCTGCCAGTGTTTATCCCCTCCGATGCCTGGGCGGCCCCTGTGCGCTCCCTGCAAAAGGAGCAAAATTACGATCAGTACATCAGCAAGCGCCAGGTGGTTGATCAACTGCTGGCGGATGCCTGGCAGGTCTTCAAGTCGCCGGCTCGCATCTCCACTGCCGGTTTCACCGCCAAGATGCCGAGCAACATGGAGCAGGTCACAGAGCTGCTGCTGCAGGCCTATCAGCTCGAACCCTACCGCACCGATCTGCTGATCTCGGCAGCCAACGCCCAGATTTACAACGGCAACGTGGACAAGGCCATCACGCTGTTCGAGCAGGGTCTCAGCACGGCACCAGACGATCTGGATTTGAACACCTATCTCGCCACCTGGCTGCGGTTCAAAGGCAATCAGGGCAAGGCTGATGACTATTTCAAGCGGGTGAGCGAGCTCAACAGCGGCCGCGCCGCCGACCTGAAAGGCATCTTCGACACCATAGACAGAGTCAATGCCACTCCACTCAAGGAACGTCAGGGACGGGAAAAGAAAAAGGGTCGGCAAGCCATCGTCACCCTGGGGTATGCCCTCAACCCGGATGGCAGCATGCACGAGATCCTGCTGGGCCGACTGGAGACCACCCGCTCCCTGGCACAGGCCAATCCGGCTGCGCTGATCATACTGACAGGTGGCGTGCCCCAGAACCGCCAGACCGAAGGCAAGCTGATGGCCGACTGGCTGGTAAAGAAAGGGGTAGATCGCTCGCGCATCATTGAGGAGAACTACGCCACCAGCACGGTGGAAAATGCCCTCTACAGCGGCTATGCCCTGGCCCGTCACCAGATCCAGTATGCGACCCTGGTGAGCTCGGCCAGCCACGTGCGCCGTGGCCAGACCCTGCTGGAGATCGCCTGCTGGCAGAGCGGTCCCGCCGGGATCCAGATAGACAGCGTCAGCTACCCGGACAAGCCGCTCTCGGCACTGGCCAAGGTGAGCGACAGCGAACTGCTCGGCATCTACCGCGATGCGCTGCGCACCTATGGCCTCTGGAGCTACCGCTCCGCCCCCCTGCTGGAGCGCTAATAGCCAGCACCCGACCAGAAAATAAAAGTGCCCACTTCATGAGTGGGCGTTTTTATTTTTTCCGCTCTCGCCCGGGTGGCGACAGCTCACTATTATCTTATTTACCATCCGCAGGAAGAGGTCGCCAGCGTGGCGAAAAGGCAACCAATATACAGGCTACAACAGCCGCCAGCAGATAGCGACCATCATCAATTCGCCTATATTGAAAACTATATTGGCAACCTGACAGGCAAGGTAACGACACCCACAAGAAACACCTAACCAATTGTTTAATTACATTTATTAAATCTCTGATGCAGGGATGAGTAAATTGAAAATAATGGCTCTGCACACAACAGTTACTATCCATCTTATTATTTAATGTCTTTCATTTATTTTTGATATAAACAACAGCAATATTTTCACACAATTAATCGCTGCGTTTCATCTTGTTCATTCGCTTACCATCCGTTTGTTCAGGCAATACGATGGAAACAAACGATGAAATACACGCTGATGATCTCTCTACTGGCACCCACCCTGTTGGCGGGCTGCGAACTGGAAAAGAAAGAGGATCCCCCCTTCAAGGGGCAACATATCACCGCCGCCTATGACACAGGTGTCGTCTGTCGCCAATTGCAGCAGGAGTGGCAGCAAGATGACATCGCCAGTCAGCTCAGTTGCCACTACCTGACGGTACCGCTGGATTACGACAAGGAGTGGGTCGACGTCAAACAGACCAAATGGGAGAAGCGCCCTGCACCCACCACAGCAACCTCCTTCCTCTCCGGCAACACGACTCGCTTCTCATCCCCTTCCTGGTCAGATAGCACAACCCGGTTCTCGACTCCCTCCTGGTCAAACGGCATCGACCTGGGTCAGGTCAAGCAGGAGACCCGCAAGGTCAAGGGTGACAGCATCGATCTCTTCTATGTGCACTACCGCGCCACCGGCGACTATCGCGGCACCCTCTTTTTCAACCCGGGCGGCCCCGATTCAGCAACCCCGAGGATGGGCCCCCTGCTCACCGCGCTGCGCAATGCCGATCCTGACATTCTCAGACATTACGATATCGTCACCATGGACCCCAGAGGGGCTGGTTACAGTGCACTCGGACACGAGCTCAGAAGCTGCCTGCTAAAAGACAAAAACGGCGTCAAACCTGACATGACCCCAAGCGAGCTCGCCAGATTATTCATTGAACGGGACAAGGGCGCCCTGCCGGCACTGAACAATAGCGGCGATCACGGCAAGGCTCTCAGCAAACTGATACAGGAGCGCTGCGACGAGCCATTTCGTCGTTATGCACCCCATCTGGGCTCCCAGGCCATAGTGCAGGACATGGATCGCCTGCGCCAACACCTGGGGCATGACAAGATCACCCCCCTCACCTTCTCCTACGGCACCCGCCTCGCAGCTCTCTACGCCCAGCGCTACCCGAGCCACGTGGCCGATGTGATCGTCGACTCTTCCATGTCTCCGAGCGAGGATCGCTATCCGGCCATCTTCCGGGAGGATGCCGCCAATGCGGGCCGAGTCTTCAACTGGCGCTTTGGCGCCCAGGCGCTGCAACGCAGCGTGGAGGTGACCCGGCAGGTGCGCGACAAGGGCCAGTATGTCGATAACCAAGGCAATACTCTGGATCACAAGCTGTGGGAGGCGGTCATGGGAGATGCGCTCACCGGGCAAGAGGGCTACGACCAGCTGGCGTTCTGGCTGCAGGACGATGCCAGCGAACTGCTGGCTCGTCTCGCCAAAGAGCAAGAGGGGAACAATCCCTACGAGGAGATCATGGGCGGTCCCTTCTTCTCCGCCATTCACTGCACCGACAACGGCCAATCTTACCGCTGGCAGGATCTGGATCCGGAAGATGCCAGCTTCCAGGGTGCGGGGACTTTTATGCTGGATAACAGCTTCCATGCCTGTGCAGATTGGCCCTATCCCCGCAAGCCAGTTCCCACTGTGGACGCCGGAGAGATTGCGCTCCCAGCTGGATCATTGGCACTGGTACTGGGGGCAGAGTATGACCCTATAACCCCTTTCAGCAATACGCGCCAGATGCAGGCGGCCTTTGGCAGCGCCGCCCGTCTGGTGCGGGTGGAGCAGAGCAACCGGCACGGCCAGCTGCACTCTTCACAGTGCGCCAGGAACGCCCTCAGCACCCTGCTGCTGGGCGACAGGCAAACACTGATGCGGGAGCAAAGCTGCAAGGCTGATTGAGCACTTGCCCTGACTCATAAAAAACCAAACAAGAAGCCCGCCGAATTGGCGGGCTTCTTTATTGATGGCACAAAGAGATCAGGCGGCGATCAACTGCTCCAGATCCTGGCGAGTGAGGCGCTTGGCATCGATTTTCACGTACACAGAGCGCTCTGCACTGGCCAGCATCACATCGCTCACCCCATCGCAGGCGCGGATCTTCTGCTCCAGCGCCGGACTCGCCTCCACACCTTCCGGCAGCACGATGCGCAGGCTGCTCACATAGGGGGGCTCCTGCATGGTCAGGCTCACACCGAGCCAGATCAGGGCCAGCAGGGCGCAGCAACCAAACACCAGTGCACCGCCTCCCAGACTGTAAAAGAGCCCGCCCAGGCTGCCACCGAGAGCCACGCCAATAAACTGGCTGGTGGAGTAGACCCCCATGGCGGTGCCCTTGTAACCGGGGGGGGACTCCTTGCTGATGAGGGATGGCAGCAGGGCCTCCATCACGTTGAAACCGATAAAGAAGAGCTGCAACCCGGCGAGCAGGCCCCACAGCTGCAACCCGGCCTGCCACAGCACCACTTCGGCGATCAGCATCACCAGCACGCAGATCTGGAATACCCGCTTCATCTGGCGGTGCTTCTCGGCATAGATGATGAACGGCACCACGCTCACAAAGGCGACCAGCATGGTGACCAGATAGGCCTGCCACTGACTGTCGCGGGGCAGACCGGCTTGTTCGAGCAGTGGCGGCAACGCCACGAAGCTCGACATCAGCAGGGTATGGACGCACAAAATGCCGAGGTTGAGTTTGAGCAGGCGCGGGTTGGTAAGCACTGTGCGCATCCCTCCCCTGACCATGCTGGACTCGCGGTTGAGCAGATGACTGGTCGGGGTCGGCACCAGCCAGAGGGTGATGCCAATGCCCCCCAGGGCCAGCAAGGCTATCAGCCAGAACAGGCCGGAGAGCCCCAGCGCATGGGTAATCAGGGGGCCCGTCACCATGGCAATGGCGAAGGTGATGCCAAAGCTCACCCCGATAAAAGCCATCGCCTTGGTGCGGTTCTGCTCACGGGTGAGATCTGACAGCAGCGCCATGACGGCGGCCGAGATGGCACCGCTGCCCTGCAAGGCGCGGCCGAGGATGACGCCCCAGATGGAGTGAGTCAGTGCCGCGATCACGCTGCCCAACGCAAACATCAGCAGGCCGCCGACGATCAAGGGCTTTCTGCCGATGCGATCAGAGAGCAGGCCGAACGGGATCTGGAACAGCGCCTGGGTCATGCCGTAGATGCCGATGGCCAGACCAATCAGGGCCTCGGAGGCGCCGGCCAGTGACATGCCATAGGTAGTCAGCACCGGCAGCACCATAAACATGCCGAGCATGCGCAAAGAGAAGACGGAGCCGAGCGCCCAGGTGGCGCTGCGCTCGCCCCTCGTCATGGTGAAATCATTCATGATGGCCTCGATAGGTCAAAGAGAGAGAAGAGAAAAGGGGCGGATGACAAGGCACGCCACACCCGAAAAAGCCGACAATGCGCCCCAGAGGGCGGGCCTCATAATAACAGAGCCGGGAAGGTTCCCGGCTCTGGATTCTATTGATTTTCCTGGGTTGCATCACAGCCTTGGGGGCTGGAGACACGGACCATCAGGGCAGCATACTCACCAGCACGGGCGTCGCGTCCGGCTGGAAGTCCACCGACATCATCACGCTCAGGCAAGTAATGGTGACGATGGAGAACATGAACAGCTTGCGGGCCCAGAGGGAGTCATCGACCGCCTGCTTGTAACCCGACAGCGCCATGCCCAGCCACCAGACGCTGACCGCAGTGGCCACGATCAGATACTTGTAACCGGCGTAACCGCCGAGGAACAGCATCAGGGTCGGCACCATGAAGGCCAGTATGTAGAGGGTGATGTGGTGTTTGGCCACGACAATCCCCTTCACCACCGGCAGTACCGGAATGTTGGCCGCCTGATAATCCTTGAAGCGGAAGATGGCAATCGCATAGGAGTGCGGCATCTGCCACAGGCTGAAGATCGCCAGCAGTATCAGGGCCCCCGAGTCGAACTGGCCGCTCACGGCGCAGTAGCCGATGACGGGTGGCGCGGCACCCGAAAGGCTGCCAACCAGGGTGCCATAGACAGAATGGCGCTTCATGTAGAGGCTGTAGACCCCCACATAGACAATGAAGCCCAGCACCGCCAGCAAGGCGGCCAACGGATTGGCCGCCCAGTAGAGCAGTGCAATGCCCGCAACACCGAGCGCGCTCGCATACCAGAGCGAGACGCCGGGTGCGATAAGCCCCCTCACCAGAGCGCGGTTTTTGGTACGCTCCATGATGCAGTCGATGTCCCTGTCTATGTAGTTGTTGAACACACAACCGGAGGCCACCACCAGTGAGACACCGGCCATGGTCAGGATGAACAGGGGCACATCCAGGCTCCCCTTGGACGCCAGCAGGAATCCGCCGATAACCGAGATGAGGTTACCGAAGATGATGCCCGGCTTGGTCACTTGCAGGTATTGCTTCATCATCATTGCCAACCTGCTCAGTGAACCATCATGTTGATGTTGAGGTTGTACATGATCCACAGGGAACCCACGACCACGATGGCGATGATGAGCACGGTAAACACCAGTGCCACCAGGTTCCAGCGCTCCTCGGACGAGGTGTTCATGTGCAGGAAGTAAACCAGATGCACGAAGATCTGCACCACCGCCATGGCCACCACTGTGATCAGCATGGTCTGGTGGGTGAAGCCCCCGTCCATCACCATCCAGAACGGGATGGCGGTCAGTATGACTGACAGCACGAAACCGATCAGATAGCTCTTGGCACTGCCGTGGCTGGCGCCATGATTGTCAACGCTATGAGTGCTCATTTACATTGCTCCCATCAGATAGACCACGGTAAATACGCAGATCCACACCACATCCAGGAAGTGCCAGAACAGGCTCAGGCACATCAGACGGGAACGGGTGCGATCAGTCAGCCCCTTCTTGGCTACCAGCACCATCATGACGATCAGCCAGATGAGACCGCTGGTCACGTGGATGCCGTGAGTGCCAACCAGGGTGAAGAAGGCGGAGAGGAAGGCACTGCGATCCGGGCCATAACCCTCGGCAATCAGGTGATGGAATTCGTAGATTTCCATCGCGATGAAGCCGGCGCCCAGCACAAAGGTCACCAGCAGCCAGCCATTGACGGCAGCGGCACGGCCCTTGTTCATGGCCAGCATGGCAAAGCCGAAGGTGATGCTGCTAAACAGCAGCAGCATGGTTTCGGCAAACACGAACGGCAGTTCGAAGATGTCCTTACCGCTGGGGCCGCCGGCGGTGCCGTTGACCAGGACTGCATAGGTTGCAAACAGACATGCAAACAGGATGCAGTCACTCATCAGGTAGATCCAGAAACCGAATACCTTGTTGGCTCCGGCATCATGGTGCCCATGGTCATGGGCACCCTCGTGAGTGTGATGTAGAACGTCGGTCGCCATGGCGTCACGCCCCCTTGTTGATGTTGGCAAAATGCTGACCTTCGATGCGTTCGATCTCGTCAACCTGCACGTAGTAGTCCACATCATCGTTGAAGCTGTGGATGATCCAGGTGGCAATCATGGCGACGAAGGCAGCAATCGCCATCCACCAGATGTGCCAGATCATGGCAAAGCCGAACAGGGCACTGAAGCCTGCGATGATGACACCCGCCCCTGTGTTCCTGGGCATGTGGATCGGCGCATACTGCTTGGGCTGCTGATAGGCGGTGCCGTTTTGCTTGGCTTCCCAGAATGCATCCAGACCTGTGATGGTCGGCTCGATGGCGAAGTTGTAGAAGGGCGGCGGTGAAGATGTCGCCCACTCCAGGGTACGGCCACCCCAGGGATCGCCAGTCAGATCGCGATTCTTCTCGCGGTCACGGATACTGACCACCACCTGGATCACCTGGCACAAGACGCCAATGGCAATCAGGCCTGCACCCACGGCGGCCACGACCAGCCAGGGATGGAAGGCCGGATCCAGCTGCTGGCTGACCCGACGGGTCATGCCCATGAAGCCCAGCACGTAGAGCGGCATGAAAGCCACGAAGAAGCCGACAATCCAGAACCAGAAGGAGCGCTTGCCCCAGGTTTCGTCCAGGGTGAAGCCGAACGCCTTGGGGAACCAGTAGGTGATACCGGCGAAGCAGCCAAACACCACGCCGCCGATGATGACGTTGTGGAAGTGGGCGATCAGGAACAGGCTGTTGTGCAGCACGAAGTTCGCAGCCGGTACCGACAGCAGTACCCCCGTCATGCCACCTATGGTGAAGGTGATGATGAACCCTATGGTCCACAGCATGGGCGAGGTGAACTCGATGCGACCACGGTACATGGTGAACAGCCAGTTGAAGATCTTCACCCCGGTCGGGATGGAGATAATCATGGTGGTGATGCCGAAGAAGGCATTCACGTTGGCGCCGGACCCCATGGTAAAGAAGTGGTGCAACCAGACGATGAAGGAGAGCACGGTAATGGCGATGGTCGCCCACACCAGCGAGGTGTAACCGAACAACTTCTTCTTGCAGAAGGTCGCCACCACTTCCGAGAAGATCCCGAACACCGGCAGTACCAGGATATACACCTCGGGATGGCCCCAGGCCCAGATGAGGTTGATGTACATCATCATGTTGCCACCCATGTCATTGGTAAAGAAATGGGTGCCGAGGTAACGGTCAGCGGTGAGCAGTGCCACAGTGACGGTCAGGATCGGGAAGGAGGCGATGATCAGAATGTTGGCGCACAAGGCAGTCCAGGTGAACACCGGCAGACGCATCATGGTCATGCCGGGGGCGCGCATCTTGATGATGGTGGCGAAGAAGTTGACGCCGGTCAGCAAGGTACCCAGCCCCGAGATCTGCAGACTCCAGATCCAGTAATCCACCCCGACCCCCGGGCTGTATTCCAGACCAGAGAGTGGCGGATACGCCAGCCAGCCGGTCTGGGCAAACTCGCCGACCGCCAGGGAGACGTTGATCAACACAACGGCGGCGGCGGTGAACCAGAAGCTGATGTTGTTGAGGAAGGGGAAGGCCACATCACGGGCACCGATCTGCAGCGGTACCACTATGTTCATCAGACCTATTACCAGCGGCATGGCCACGAAGAAGATCATGATGACACCGTGAGCGGTGAAGATCTGGTCGTAGTGGTGGGGCGGCAAAATGCCATCGCCACCGGCCGAGGCCATCACCTGCTGGGTACGCATCATCACCGCATCGGCAAAGCCGCGCAGCAGCATGATCATGCCGAGGATCAGATACATGACCCCCAGACGCTTGTGGTCGACCGAGGTGAACCACTCTTTCCACAGATACTGCCACTTGCCGAAATAGGTGATCAGCCCGGCAATGCCGAGGCCACCCAGAATGATACCGGCCACAGTCACCATGATGATGGGTTCATGGTACGGAATGGCATCGAGCGTTAATTTTCCAAACATCAGTTATTCCTCGGATCCCGCTTTCACAGAGTTGTCATCCGTCGGCATCGACATGTGCCCGGCATGATCCATTTGTGCGTCATGCGCCATGGCGTCATGGTTCATTGTTTGCTGATCCATGGTGGTGTGATCCATGGTCTCGCCGTGCGCCATCCCTTTATGCTCACCGTGGCCCATGTCACCCATGAACTTGTTGATCAGGTTGACGAACAGTGCCGGATCGGCGCTGGAGAAATACTCCACCGGATGGTATTCGGTCGGCTTGGCCAGGGCATCGAACTCCGCCATTGTGGTGAGCTGCTTGGGCGACTGTTTCACCTTGGCGACCCAGGCGTCGAAACCTGCCTGATCCTGCGTGGCGATGGCCTTGAACTTCATCCCGGAGAAACCGGCACCGCTATAGCTGCTGGAGATGCCGTCATATTTCCCGGCTTCATTGGCGATGAGATGCAGCTTGGTCTGCATACCGGCCATGGCATAAATTTGCCCGCCCAGTTTGGGAATGAAGAAGGAGTTCATGACGGTGTCAGACGTCACCCGGAAATTCACCGGTGTGTTGACCGGGAAGGCCAATTCATTGACCGAGGCAATCCCCAACTCCGGATAGACAAACAACCATTTCCAGTCGAGGGAAATAACATCAACCAGGATCGGTTTGACCTCGGAATCGAGCGGCTTGTAAGGGTCCAGCTCGTGGGATGTTTTCCAGGTGATGGTCGCCAGAATGACGACGATAATGACGGGAACGGTCCAGACAACCGCTTCAATCTTGTTGGAGTGAGACCAATCCGGGGTATATTTGGCGTCGGTATTGGATGCCCTGTATTTACGGGCAAATACCACTGCCATAATAATCACAGGGATCACCACAATTAACATCAGCCCCAAGGCGGTTAATATCAGTGATTTCTGCTCCAGACCAATCTGCCCTTTGGGGTTCATCAACGCCATGTCGCAGCCGGTCAGCAAGCTGGCCGATGCGATCAACAGCAAAGCACCCAAGCCCCTCTTTAATTCAAAAGGTCTCATGCAGTGTCCTCATCATTCGCAGGCGTAAAGGTATAAAAAAAGCGCATCATTATATTGCATTGAGAATGGATGTAAACAAGGTGGGAAATTAATCTGCAAGTTGTTTTCTGTTTGGAGGTGACCTGTGATGTATGTTAATGCCTTGACAGCCGCCATTTTCATAATGACTGTGCAATTATTCACCAGCAACATTGATTTCATTTCAATCAGAATTAGCTCAGCAAGTGAACAGTCAGTTTTAACCCCTTTATTTAATGCGGTTAAATGACTTTTCCTGTATTTACATCAGCTGCAAGCGGCCCTGTTTTCAACAATGGAAATAACCACATAAAAAGCAGATATAAAGACTCTTACAGACCCTTAATTAATCAAAATACACTCAAGTTAATTCCATGCTCTTGGTAAGACTATCTCCTGAACATACCTGTCTCATGCATTTCATCGGGTCTGCTTCATCACAACCGTCATCATCTTGTTTAATAAGTTATTATCAAACCCATGGACTCCATCCGGATATGGCGTTAGGTTGCGCCCCTTCGTTGCCAAGCCAGTGACGAAACCGACCCTATCCCATTCCCCATTTGACTCTTCATACCACAGGGATTGCCATGAGTATCACACGCAGAGACTTTCTCAACGGCGTAGCCATCACCATAGCGGCAGGCATCGCCCCCATCAATCTGTTGCAGGCGGCAGAGGGCGGCAAGGCGCTGGCCGACAAGACGCTTGCCTATCCGCCCGCCCTCACAGGGTTGCGCGGCAACCACCCGGGCTCCTTTGAACCGGCCCACAGCATAGCCCGCGACGGCAAGCAGTATGACTTCGCCAATGTTCCCCTCGAGGGGGAGTACGATCTGGTGATCGTCGGTGCCGGGATCAGCGGTCTGGCCGCCGCCTGCTTCTATCAGCAGTTGCTCGGCGCGGATAAAAAGATCCTGCTGCTGGACAACCACGACGACTTCGGCGGCCACGCCAAGCGCAACGAGTTTACAACCCCCGATGGCCTGCGGCTGGGTTACGGCGGCAGCGAATCCCTGCAATCGCCGCGCTCCGTCTACAGCCCCATCGCACTCGGCCTGCTCAAGACGCTCGAGGTGAACATCGACGAACTGGCCGCCGGCTTCCAGCAGACCTTCTATCCGGATCTGGGCCTGAGCCGCGGCGTCTACTTCGACGAGAAGCACTTTGGCGTCAACAAGGTGGTGAGCGGTGACCCTGGCCACAACGTGGCCGACGACATCCCCCGGGATCGCCTCAACGGCCGCCCCCTGGCCGAATTCATCGGTGACTTCCCGCTCGATGAGCGCGACCGGGCAGCCTTGCTGGCCCTGCACGAAGAGAAGATCGACTACCTCAGTGGCATGAGCCGGGAGGAGAAAGACCTCTGGATGACCCGCAACAGCTACACCAGCTTCCTGCGAGACAAGGTGGGTCTGAGCGAGCGTGCAATCACTTACTTCCAGCAGCGCACCAACGACTTCCAGGCAGTCGGTATCGATGCCACCGCCTGCGCCGATGCGCGGCTCTGTGCCCTGCCTGGCTTCGACGGGCTGGATCTCACTCCTCTCGATGCCGAGGAGCAGGCGGAGCTGGACGATCCCTACATCTTCCACTTCCCGGATGGCAACGCCGGCCTCACCCGCCTGATGGTACGCAAACTGATCCCGCAGGTGGCGCCGGGCCACACCATGCAGGATGTGGTGCTGGCCAAGTTTGACTACGGCAAGCTCGATCTGCCGGAGCACAAGGTGCAACTGCGCCTTGGCAGCACGGCGCTGCAGGCGAAGAACATCCGCCGCACCGATGGCAGCACTGGGGTGGATGTCACCTACATCAAGGAGGGCAAGCTCCATCGGGTGCGGGCCAAACAGTCAGTCATGGCCGGCTACAACATGATGATCCCCTACATGGTGCCCGAGATGGCAGAGCCCCAGAAAGAGGCGCTGCGCCAGAACGCCAAGGCGCCGCTGGTCTACACCAAGGTGGTGATCAAGAACTGGCAATCCTTCGTCAAGCTGGGAGTGCACGAGGTCTACTCCCCCGCGGCGCCCTACAGCCGGGTCAAGCTGGACTACCCGGTCAACCTCGGCGGCTATGAGCATCCCAAGAATCCAGATCAGCCCATGTGTCTGCACATGGTCTATGTGCCGACCCTGCCGGGCAGCGGCCTGTCGGCTCGCGAACAGTCCCGCAAGGGACGCGCCATGATCCTCGGCATGCCGTTCGAGCAGCACGAACAGATGATCCGCGAACAACTGCAGGGAATGCTGGGCAGCGCCGGTTTCAACCATGAGCAGGACATCCTCGCCATCACGGTCAACCGCTGGTCCCACGGCTACTCCTACATCACCAATACCCTGTTTGATGACGAGGCGCAGTGCGAAAAATGGATTGAGCTGGGTCGTCAGCCCATCGGCAACATCACCATCGCCAACTCCGACTCGGACTGGAGCCCCTACGCCCACTCCGCCATCGATCAGGCCTGGCGCGCGGTCAACGAGCTGGTCGCCATGCAAAAAGGAGGTGCCCAATGATCCGCACCCTGTCACTGACCGCTACCGCCCTGCTGGCAGCCATGGCGGCCCAACCCGCGCTGGCGGGCTCCGCCATGTCGGCAGGCGAGTATATTTCCAAGCTGGGGGATTGCGCCGCCTGCCACACCAGCGAGGCCAGTGCCCCGCTTGCCGGTGGCAAGGGCTTCCCGACCCCCATAGGCACAGTGTTCGCCACCAACATCACCCCTGACAAGACCCACGGCATCGGCAACTACAGCCTGCCGGAGTTCATCAAGGTGATGCGCGAAGGGGTGGCCCGGGATGGTCACCAGCTCTATCCGGCCATGCCCTACACCGCCTACGCCAAGATGAGCGATAAGGATCTTGAAGATCTCTATCACTACCTGATGAAGGAGGTTCCCCCGCTGGCGGTGGCCAACAAGGAGAGCGACATCCCCTGGCCGCTCAATATGCGCTGGCCGCTGATGGGCTGGAACTGGCTCTATCACGATGACAGTCGCTTCACCCCGGTAGCGGGCAAGAGCGAGCAGTGGAATCGTGGCGCCTATCTGGTGCAGGGTGCCGGTCACTGTGGCAGCTGCCACACCCCGCGCGGGCTCGGCATGCAGGAAAAGGCCCTGACCGAGGCAGACCCCCTCTATCTGAGCGGTGCAACGCTCGATGGCTGGTATGCCCCCAATATCCGCGGTGCCCGGTACGACAAGCAGGCGATCATCGATCTGCTGAAAACCGGCCTCAGCCAACATCAGGCCGTTTCTGGCCCCATGGCGGAAGTGATCACTCACAGCAGCCAGTACTTCAGCGACGCCGATCTCGCCAGCATCGCCACCTATCTCACCGAGCTCAGTGACGACACGCCGGTAAGCCAGGGCAACCGGGCCTACGCCAGCGCGGGCGGCAAGGCAGACTACGCCATGTACTGCTCAACCTGTCACGGGGTCAACGGTGAGGGCAATGACCACGTCATTCCTTCACTGGTGGGCAACCAGACTGTGCTGGCCGATGACCCCTCCAGCCTGCTCAACGTGCTGCTGCACGGCGCCGAGACCCCGATCACTCAGGGCCATATCGGCTACCACATGCCAGGTTATGGATGGACCCTCAACGACGAGCAGATGGCCGAGCTGGCCAATACGCTGCGCGCCTCCTGGGGCAATGAAGGGGCCACCATCAAACCGGCAGCCGTCAAGGCCCAACGCGAGCTGAACGAGTAGCACGACTACTGACCTTCGCCATAAAAAACGGGCCTCCCATGGAGGCCCGTTTGCTGTGTGCCATCAGGGCGTCAGCCCTTGCGGGACTTGGGACCTTGGGTAGACACAGCTGACTGGTGGTAATCGGCGTAAGGGAAGATATTGCGAAAACGCTGGGCGACTGGCTCCGGGATCGAACGGGAAAAGACCAGCTTGACCCCGTGCCCGTCCCGCTGACCCAGGATGCGGCCCCGCACGGGATCGTGGTGCAGGATCTGCCGGGCCTGGGCCAAAAACGCGGGGGATACCTTGCCCCGCTTGACCACCACCTTGTCCGCTTGTAACCGGATCTCGAACAGGGCTCCCCGCCCCAGCGTCATCAACCACCCGATCAGGGCAATTGCCACCAACAAGGATAACCAGGCCATCTATTCCCTCCTAACGACTCAGTGTCAGCACGTCACTCCGGGCTATTTCCACCCACGCTGACGTCTTGCTGTCAGACAGTATAAGCGGCCCCATTGCCGGAATGTTTGGTGCGGATCACAGCCGTCGACTCACCTTGCGTTCAGTCACCCTACACAGGTCAGCAATCTTTGCCCCAGGCCACCAGGGTGTCGCGATAGAGCGCCAGCAACGCCTGATCCCGTACCGCCACCCCCACATGCTGGGCACGATAGTCGGCCCAGCCGTCATGAGGATGGGATTTGTCATCGAACTTTTGCAGGGTATGACCGATGGCGGGGCCACTGTTGATCACCCGCACAGGCCCCTTTCTCAGGGTGAACAGAGTCGGATCGATCACGTAGGCGATGGCGGAGGGATCATGTACGTGGCAACCATCCAGGCCGATGCGCTCCGAGTAGAAGCGCAGATAGAAACGGCTCACCTCCCACAGGAAGCGGCCCGGCTCCCCCGCCTCATCGCGCAGCGCATCGAGATAGCCACTGCTGAAGAAGCTCTGCTGGGTCACATCCAGCCCTATGATCACCACGGGCCAGTTGGCGGTAAACACCCGGTCGGCAGCATCGGGATCATCGTGGATATTGGCCTCGGCATAGGGGGTGACGTTGCCGCGATGACCGTTGACGCCAAAGGCACCGCCCATCACCACCACCTGCTTCACCAACCCGGTGATCTCCGGTGCCTCCTGCAGCGCCAGCGCCAGGTTGGTGAGCGGCCCTATGGTAACCAGGGTGATCTCGCCGGGGGCGGCTTTTACTGCGTCGACTATGTATTGCCAGGCCGGGCGGGCATCCGGGGCGAGACTCACCTCCCCGGCCTCGACATCGCCGAAACCACTCGGGCCGTGCACGACAGTGGTCGGCCCCACAGGATCGCGCAGCAGCGGCGCGGCCGCGCCCTGGGCGACATCTGCCTTCATGCCGTACTTCTGCTTGAGCCAAAGTGCATTGCGGGTGCCATTGTCGATGGTGGCGTTGCCAAAGACGGTAGTAATGGCGATGAGATCGATGGCGGGGTGCGCCTCGGCAAACAGAATTGCCATGGCGTCGTCGATACCCGGGTCGGTATCCAGAATGATTTTGTGGCTCATAGGGCCTCCAGACAACAACGGAGCTGCCAGTGTAACGACACCCTGCCCGTTTAACAGCGCTGTGATCACACCCTGACGATTGCCTTCCCCCAGATCGGGTCGAGTGGCGTCTTCTTGAGCAGAACGGGTGGCAGAGACAGGCCGGTAACCTGACAGCCGGCCTGCGCAGCGAAAGAGTGCTGAAATAGTAGGCAACCGGACGGCCGCGGATAGCTGCCGCCTTGTGAGCCGCCGTGCGGAATGGTATCACTTGGCCTCATTGACCACTTCTCTCATCCATCTGCCGAGGCGCCATTGTGATCACCCTGATTAAAGAGTCGGACCAGCTGAAGATGCCCTGGAAGAACAAGCAGGGCACCACAGCCCAGATCCTCATCTCTCCCAAGGGAGCGACTCTGGACAAACTCGACTTTGACTACCGGCTGAGCTCTGCCCCCATCAAGGAAGCCGGTGTATTCTCCCGGTTCCCGGGTTATCAGCGCATCCTGCTGCCCGTCAGCGGCGCCGGCTTCGTGCTCAACGGCCATCCTTACGCCACCCTGGAGGCGGCCCATTTCAGCGGGGATGACGAGACCCACTGCGCCTTGCTGAAAAAAGAGGTGACGGATCTGGGGCTCATCTACGATCCCTCGCGCATCAGCGCCAACGTACGGGTGCTCAATCTGCCGTTTCCCCTCACCTTGACTCTGGAGGCCGACAAAACCTACCTCTGCCATCTGCTGAGCGGTCAGCTCACGGTTCAGGATCGGGCCTTGGCGGTCAACGACACCCTGGTGGTGACCGGTGAGGAGAGCATACGGCTGGAGTGCCAGAAGAAGACCGCCATCGCCTTCTTTACCCTGCAAGCCAGATAAGAGAGAGGCCCGCGCAGGCCATTGGAGATGGGATCAACGTTTGGGGGCGCGGCCACCGCTGTCGAGACAGGCCTGCATGGTGTCGTAGGGAACATAGTGCTTGGTGCGACTGTAGTAGGTGCCGCCCTGAGGGTGGCAGATGCCGTTGCGGCTCTTCTTGACCGGGGGCTCAGCCGCCAGCGCCAGAGCGCACACCAGCATCAGGCAACAGCTGACAACCCATTTGACTGCTCTCATCACTCACATCCATTCAGTGTCCGGGCCAGCAGGCCTCGCTTGCGGCCTATTTTATCCCGTCCAAGGCGCGGCCACTCCTTGCCAGATCACGAAATGAATCTTTTATTCAATCGCTTGGCTCATCTACATCCGCGATCGACACAAGGTTTGCGCATCATAAAAAAAGCCGGGGCAGCCCGGCTTTTTTCTTCATGACGACCAGAACAAGCGGCTTAGCCGATCTTGAAGCTGCCCTTCATCATGGCGAAGTGGCCGGGGAAGGAGCAGAAGAAGGTAAGGTCTTTACCGGCAAGACCGTCGGTTTTGAAGGTCACACTGGTGCTCTCGCCGCCGCCAATCATCTTGGTGTGGGCCAGCACCCGCGGGTCATCCTTGGGCAGGTAGTTGTTGTCGGCACCGGCGCTCATGCCGGCGGTGGCGACAGCCTGATAGTCGGCGGTGTTCGACAACGCCCAGTTGTGGCCCATGGCGGTCACCGGCATCTTGCCGGTGTGGTTGAGGGTCACTGTCACCTCTTTGCAGGTCGCCGGTACGCTCATCTCTTTGAGGTTGTACTGCATGGCATCATTGCCTTCGATGACCAACGCGCACTCATCGGCCAGGACCGGGGCCGCCAGGGTGCTCAGAAACAGCAGGGTGATCGCCTTTTTCATCATCTTCTCCTTTGATTGGCAATAGATGGCAACACAATTGCCTCAGGCTGTGATCCACAACGGGCAAAGATGCTGTCAAAATCGACCTTATTCTACTCAAGTGTTGTCAATCGGCTATGGCTTTAGTGCAAAGCTGCGGGTCAAGTCACCAGATTGAGCTTATTAACAACAGACCTTGAGCCTGAATGGATACGCATCGGCCTCGTCATAGGCCCACCTGTGTTTAATTTTGTCCGCGATTTTGTGCGCCAGACGCTCGCCACCCGCCAACCTCTTGGCTAAGCTGGCGCCCCTGTGGCACAACGCCCTGTTTGAGATAGAGATGTTGCTTATGTCGTTCACCTCCATGTCGGCCCTGCGTGGCCTGCTGTTACCTCTGGTGCTGATGTTGACCGCCTGCCAGCCAGCCCCCACCCAGACCCGCATTCAGGGTCAAACCATGGGCACCTACTATGTGGTGACGGTGAACGATCCCTATCCGGGCGGTGAAGCAGAGCTGAAGCGTGAACTGGATGCCCTGTTGGCGCGGATGAACAAGGAGATCTCCACCTATGACAAGAGCTCCCTCATCTCCCGCTTCAACCAGGGGCCAGCCAACAAGCCCATGATGATTCCGGCCACCATGGCAACCATAGTGCAACAGGGCATTGATACGGGACACCTCACCCGGGGCAAGCTGGATGTCACAGTGGGCCCTCTGGTCAACCTCTGGGGATTCGGGCCGGACATGCGCCCGCTCAAGAAACCCAGTGACGCGCAGATCGCCAAGGCGCGTCAGAGAGTGGGTATCGACAAGCTGACCCTGACCCCGCAGGGAGACCACTTCCTGCTCAGCAAGGCAATCCCGGATCTCTACCTCGATCTCTCTACCCTGGGGGAAGGCGCCGCATCGGATGAAATAGCCGTGTTGCTAGAGAGCAAGGGCGTCCACAACTACCTCATCGAAGTGGCAGGCGCCGTGCGCAGCAAAGGCAACAACAGCAAGGGCAAGCCCTGGCGCGTCGCCATTGTCAAACCGGCGGATCAACCCGGCGCCTTCTCCGACGTGGTGACGCCCAATGGCATGGCCCTCAGCACCGCAGGCAGCTATCGCAACTACTACGAGCTCGATGGCCTGCGTTACTCCCACATTATCGACCCGGAGACAGGCGCCCCCGTGACCCACAAACTGGTCTCCGCCAGCGTGATGGCCAACACTGCACTGGAGGCTGACGCCCTCGATACAGCGCTCATGGTGATGGGGCCCGATCAGGCAATGGCCTTCGCCAAAGAACACCAGCTGGCGGCTTATCTCATCATCAAGACGGAGCAAGGCTTTACCGCGAAATTCACTCCCCAGTTTGCCCCTTATCTGGTGCAAGAAAAGCCATAAGCCGTATGGCCCCGCTGAAAAACAGCGGGGCCAGCCCATGTTCAATTGCCTGTCTGCGCGCTTTGGTGGCACACTTCTGTTATCCGCCCGTAGCGCCTTGACCCTGACAGATGCAGACACCGGAACCCGAAGCAGAGAAAAAAGCCCAGCCCAAGCCCAAACGCATCTTGCTGGTCAACGAACAGCGATCCTTTCAGGTGATGATGAAGGCCATGTTGATCAACCTGGGCATCAATCGCATCACCTATGTCAACTCGGCCGAGGAGGCCCGGCGCCGCTGTCAGAAAGAGACCTTTGACATCTATCTGCTCGACTACGAACTGGGAGGCGGCGAGAACGGGCGCCAACTGCTGGAAAGCCTGCGGGATCAGAATCTCATCCCCCCCCAGAGCGTGGTGATCATGGTGAGCGCTGACAGCTCCCGCGCCATGGTGCTGAGCGCGCTGGAGGCCGAGCCCGACGAATACCTGATGAAGCCCTTCTCCCAGGAACAGTTTTCGTTTCGCCTCAAGCGTGCCCTCGCCCGCCGTCAGGCGCTGGAGAGCGTCTTCACAGCCCTTGCCAAGGACGATCTGCCTGCTCTGCTGGCCATCTGCGCAGAGCGAGCCGATGCGGTGCCGCGCTTTGCCAACTTCTGCCGCTGCCTGCAAGCCGATACCCAGCTCAAGCTGGGGCAGGCCAAGGAGGCTCGCAGCCTGATGCGCCAACTGCTGGCCGGGCAAGAGAACAGCTGGGCCCGGCTGACGCTGGGCAAGGCATGCCACACCCTGGGCCTGAACGAGGAGGCAGTGAGCCACCTGCAGGCAACCCTCAAGAATACCCCGCTGATGGTGGAGGCCCACCTCTGGCTGGCGGAATCCCAGCTGGCCCTTGGCAATGGCGAACTGGCCCAGCAGGAGCTCAGGCGAGCGGTGGATATCTCACCCCAGTCGGTGCAGCTCTCCCGTCGGCTGGCAGAGGTGTGTCTGCTGCGTCACGACTACGCCCAGGCCAAGGATGTATTGCTGTCCCTCATCGACCTGTCGCGCAACTCCATCCATCGTACCCCCCACTACCTGGGGGCCTATATTCAGACCCTGACCCTGTACGCCCTCAACAGCAACGACAGCTACCACATCGCCAATCTGCAAAAACAGGTGAATTCGGCCCTGTCTCGCATCCGCGATTCGCTGATGATGGCGGAGTTCAACTACCCGGTGTTCGAGCAGATCTGCCAGGCCAGGGTGCAGATCGCCCTGGGGGAGCTGCTCAAGGGCAAGAAGATGCTCTATCGCGCCAACCAGAACTGGCTCGATCAACCGGCCACCATGCCCCCCAGCCTGCTGGGCGAGACCATACTGGCGCTCTACCAGCTCGGCGAGTTCGAATACGCCGAGAGCCTGCAGGCACTGCTGGCGGAGGATGAAGACAGGCTGCTTACCACCTGCATCCAGGCCACCCGGGATGACAAGACGGTGCTGGAGCGACGCCAGCGTTACCAGCAGCTCAACGAACTGGGTATCAAGGCCTATCAGAGCGGTGAGCTGGAGCAGGCCCTCGGCCACTTTCGCGAGGCCCTGCGCCGCGCCCCGGCCAATACAGGCGCCGCCCTCAACAAGATCCAGGTGCTGCTGCAACTGATGCAGAAGAATCGCAAGAGCCCGGAGTTTGGTGCCGAGTGCAAGGAGACGCTGGAGGTGCTGGACGGCATACCGCTCAATCCCGCCCAGCAGGATCGTTTTCGCAAGCTGCGTCAGGAGTTTACCCAGCTCAGCTGACCCGGAAGCGGCTCCTCTCGCCTATGCTGATACAGACTCGGCGAGGGGAGGAGAACCGCAATGGCGATGTGTCGATATCTGGTGGCGGACGGGCGTCACTGCAGCGAGGAGGCAGGGGAGCACGAGCTGTGCCGCTGGCACGATCCCCACGCCGATCATCAGGATCCCCAGACGGCTCATGAGCTTGAGCACTACATTCATCAAGGCGGTCTGTGCCACGGCCTGCAACTGGCCCGTGCCAACCTGGCCGGGCTCAATCTGGTGAAGAAGGGGGCACCGCAGGGCTTCTTGCTGGAGCAGTGCAACTTCTATCGGGCCAACCTGCAAGGTGCCCACCTCTATGGCATTCGCATCAAGGGCGGCAGCCTGATGAAGGCGGATCTCAGTGACGCCAACCTCCACTGCGCCGAACTCGACAACGTCAATCTGCTCGGCATCCGCTGGCACAACACCCGCCTCGACAACCTCAACACCGGCAAACGACTGATGCAGGAGCGGCGCGGACGCAGCGAGCGGGATCCGGCGCAAGCCCGCATCTGGTTCAAGGAGGCGGAAGAGACCTACCGGGATCTGCGCAAGGCCTCGGAGGCGCAAGGCATCTTCACCATGTCCGGCCGCTACATCCAGCGGGAGCTCACCATGCGCCGCCTGCAGTTGCCACTCTGGTCAATCCAGAGGTTCACCTCCTGGATCGTCGATCTCTTCTGCGGCTACGGCGAGGCGCCGATGCGGGTGGTGCTCTTCTCCCTGCTGCTCATCTTCATCTGCAGTATCTTCTACTTCTTCTTCGGCCTGAACTTCCAGGGGGAGTACCTCATCTACCAGCCCGGCGCCCCCTTCGAACAGAACGCCATCTTCCTGCTCGAATGCCTCTACTACAGCGTGGTGACCTTCACCACCCTGGGTTATGGCGACTTCACTCCCGTGGGCCTGTCGCGGATCTTTGCCGCCTTCGAGGCCTTTACCGGCAGCTTCACGCTGGCGCTGTTTGTGGTGGTGTTCGTGAAAAAGATGACACGGTGAGTGGCGCCGCCCTCCCCGGCCAGCGTTCGCGCCGGGGCAAGCTCTCACGCAAGCGGGGCCAAGCCGGCCCCTGAACTTGCATCCGCAGCGGATTCCTAGTCCAATAGCGACTTATAAAAATGACATGAGCATCTCTGACATGAAGATCATCTCTTTTAATATCAATGGCCTGCGCGCCCGCCTTCATCAGCTGCAAGCCATCATCGACAAACACCAGCCGGATGTGATCGGCCTGCAGGAGATCAAGGTACACGACGAGGCCTTCCCGCTGGCAGACGTGGAAGCCATGGGCTATCACGTGGAATTCCACGGTCAGAAGGCCCATTACGGGGTGGCCATCATGAGCAAACAGAAGCCGGTCGAGGTACAAAAAGGCTTCCCTACCGATCCGGAAGATGCCCAGCGCCGCATGATCATGGCGACCTTCAAACGGGAGGATGGCTCCCTCATCAAGGTGATGAACGGCTATTTCCCGCAAGGGGAGAACCAGGATCACGAGACCAAGTTCCCGGCCAAGCAGAAGTTCTACGAGGACTTGCAGCACTATCTGGAAACTCACCACACCCCGAATGATCAACTCGTGCTGATCGGGGATGTGAATATCTCCCCCACGGATCTCGACATCGGCATCGGCGAGGCAAACCGCAAACGCTGGCTGCGAGAGGGCAAGTGCTCCTTCCTGCCCATCGAGCGCGAATGGATGGAACGCCTGAAAGGCTTCGGCCTGACCGACACCTTCCGCGCCGCCAACCCCACGGAGTGCGAGCGTTTCTCCTGGTTTGACTACCGTTCAAAGGGCTTTGACGAGAACCGCGGCCTGCGCATCGATCTCATCATGGCCTCCGACGCCCTCAAGGACACTGTGACCGAGACCGGCATCGACTACGAGCTGCGCGGTATCGAAAAACCCTCCGACCACGCTCCCATCTGGGCCACCTTCGCCTGATAAATCCACACAGTGGGGACGTTTGACTCCCCACTGTGACCCAGCCCCCACTTCCCCCTCCCCTTTCCTTCTTATAATTCCCGACAAACCTCCCGGATCATGAGCAATGCTCATAATGGAGTACGCCCGCACCATCAGGATAACCATTGTCGCTGGCCTGACGCCCATCTCCTCCTTGGAGCTGACAACATTCAACACCGAGCAGCTTGGGTTCAATGTCTGTGCTCTATCATTTAAAAACTATTTGTAATCCAATAAGTTGAATTATTAATCATGCAGTTGATGACATCAGTTCAGAACAGGGGTGGGCAGGGCGATCGCGGTCCATTCAACAGGAGTGTGATGATGAAGGTGCAAAACGTCGGGGAAAGTACGTTCAAGCGTGGCTGCATTGCTCTGGCACTGATCAGCGTGCTGACTGGCTGCGGCGACAAACCAGCCAGTAGTGCCCAGGTACGCCCCCCTGTACCCGTGGTAGTGGCCGAGGCCAGACTGACAGATGTGCCGCTGACGACCGAGATGGTGGGAGAGACGGCGGGTTATCGCGAAATCGAAGTTCGCTCCCGGGTAAACGGCATCCTGCTTGAACGCACTTATGTGGAAGGGCAACCCGTGACAGCAGGCCAGGAGCTGTTCCTCATCGATCCCGCCCCCTACAAGGTGGCACTGGAACAGGCCAAGGGGGCCTTGGCTCAGGAACAGGCCCGGTTCAACAAGGCTCGCGCAGATCGGGATCGCATCATACCGCTGTTCAAGCGCCAGGTCGTGAGCCGCAAGGACTATGACGACACCATCGCCAACTACGAAGCGGCCATTGCCAGCCGCCAGGCCGCACAGGCAAAAGTCAAAGAAGCAGAACTCAACCTCAACTACACCCAGGTGACGGCACCGATTGATGGCATGGCGAGCAAGAGCTCCCAATCCGAGGGGAGCCTTATCTCAACCAATGCCAACAGCAGCCTGCTCACCACCATCACCCAGTACAACCCGCTCTACGTCAATTTCTCCTACTCGGAACAGGACCGTCTCAATTTTGAAACCTCGGTGCGAAAAGGAGTGATTGAGGCCAAAGACACCACCAACTGGCGTACCCATATCCGTCTCGCTGATGGCTCCGTCTATCCCCAGGCGGGCAAGCTCAACTTCTCCGATAACCGGGTCGACCCGCAGACGGGAACAATTCGGGCCCGCGCCATCTTTGACAACAAAGAGGGGGTCCTGCTGCCGGGTCAATTTGTCCGACTCACCATCGACCTGGGTATTCGTAAAAACGCCATAGTGGTGCCAGCCAGAGCGATTGTGCAATCCCAGGCCGATCGCATGGTGATGGTGGTGGACGGCGATGACAAGGTGGTGCCACGCCCGGTCAGACTCGGTCCGGCCATTGCAGAAGGTGTGCTGATCGACAGCGGCCTTGATGCAGGTGAGCGTTACATCGTAGAGGGGCTGATGAAAGCCAGACCCGGCAGCATAGTCAAACCCGTCTCGGCCCAAGAGATGCAGGCGATCGGCGACAAGATGGCCAGCAAGCCAGCGGCCAGGTAAGGAGCTCGTATGTTTTCCAAGTTCTTCATTGAGCGCCCCATCTTTTCCTGTGTGATATCGATCATTATCGTACTGGCAGGATTGGCCGCCATGCGTTCCCTGCCCGTCGAGCAGTATCCGCAGATCACGCCACCCGTGGTATCGGTCACGGCCTTTTACCCGGGGGCAACCCCCGAAGCCATCTCTCAAACCGTTGCAGCCCCACTCGAGCAGCAGATCAACGGGGTTGAGCATATGGTGTACATGCAATCTGGCTCCGCCTCCAATGGCCAGATGAACCTCAACGTCTATTTCGAGATCGGCACCGATCCGGATCAGGCCACCATCAACGTCAACAACCGGGTCTCGGCCGCCATGGCCCAACTACCGGAAGAGGTGAAAAAGCAGGGAGTCACGGTCAAGAAAAAATCGACCTCCATCTTGCAGGTCATCACCCTGGTGTCACCCAACCAGTCATTTGATACGACCTACCTGTCGAACTATGCCCTGCTCAACATCATCGACGAGCTCAAGCGGATACCTGGCGTTGGCGACACCATGCTCTTTGGTGGCACTGACTACGCCATGCGGATCTGGCTGCGCCCGGATCGTCTTGCCCAGTTGCAGCTGACCCCGGGCGATGTGATTGGCGCCATTCGTGAGCAGAACACCCAATTTGCCGCAGGCAAAATAGGGGCTCAGCCCACCAGCACTCCCATCGACTTCACCTACAAGGTGCAGACCAAGGGGCGCCTTGAGGATGTCAAAGAGTTCGAGAACATCATCATACGATCCATGCCAAATGGCGCCAAAATTCGGGTCAAGGACATTGCCCGGGTCGAGCTGGGTGGTAAAGACTACGACATAGTCGCTCGCGCCAACGGCAAACCGGCCATCGGTATCGCCACCTATCTGCAACCGGGTGCCAACTCCGTCGCCGTGGCGGATGCCGTACACGCCACCATGGCGCAACTGCAAACCCGGTTTCCGCAGGATATCGAGTATCAGATCCCCTATGACACTACCGAGTTCGTAAAACTCTCCATTGAGGAGGTAGTGCATACCCTGTTTGAAGCCATGGTGCTGGTGTTCGTGGTGGTTTACCTCTTCTTGCAAAATTTCCGCGCCACCCTGATCCCCTGTATCGCTGTGCCGGTGTCCTTGATCGGCACCTTTGCCGGCATGCTGCTGCTGGGCTTCTCCATCAACCTGCTCACCCTGTTCGGTATGGTGCTGACCATAGGCATAGTGGTGGATGACGCCATAGTGGTGCTGGAGAACGTGGAGCGCAGCATGCGCGAGCGAAAGCTCTCGGCGCCGCAAGCCGCCATCCTCGCCATGCAGGAGGTATTCAGCCCCATAGTCGCCACCACCCTGGTCCTGTGCGCCGTGTTTATACCCGTGGCCTTTATGGGTGGCATGACAGGGGTGATGTACAAGCAATTTGCCATCACCATCGCCGTCTCTGTGGTCATCTCCAGCATCATTGCGCTGACCTTGTCGCCGGCCTTGTGTGCTGTCTTGCTCAAGGATGGCCACCAGGAACCCGCTCGCTTCTTCGTCTGGTTCAATCACCGCTTTGACCAGCTCACCAGAGGATATGTGCGTGGGGTGGCTTTCCTGAATCGCCGGGTGGCACTGGCCTTCAGCATCATAGTGACCATGCTGCTCGCCAGTTATCTGCTGTTTATGAAAGTACCGGGGGAACTGGTACCGGATGAGGATCAAGGCTACCTCATCTCTGCCATCATGCTGCCGGACGCAGCGGCACTCACTCGCACCCAGGCGCTGGCTGACAAGTTCGACCAAATCGCCATGGCCAACCCGAACGTGAAGGATGTCGTCACCTTCTCCGGTTTCGACATTCTCTCCAGTGCTGTGATCAGCAACAGCGGCCTGAGCTTCATCACCCTCAGGGACTGGAGCGAGCGAAAAGACGCAGGACAAGACTCCTTCTCCCTGGCGAATACCTTTCAAGGCATGAGTCTGATGGGGCTGGCGGATGGCTTTGTGGCCTCCTTCAATCCACCGCCCATCCAGGGGATGTCCACCACGGGGGGACTGGAAGGGTATCTGCAAAACCGCAGCGGCAGCGATGCCAAGACCTTCTCGGCAGAGGTTGAACATTTCCTGGCCGCAGCCAGAGAACGGCCTGAGTTTGCCAGCATCACCTCGACCTATCGCGCCAATGTCCCTCAGGTCTATCTGGATCTTGATCGGGAAAAAACCAAGGCGTTGGGGCTGCCCATCAATGCGGTGTTCGACACCATGCAGGCCACCTTTGGTCAGGTTTACGTCAACGACTTCAACCAGTTCGGTCGTACCTATCGGGTCCAGCTTCAGTCAGAAGCGGATTATCGCGCCAGGAAGGGCGACATTCGCAACATCTACGTCCGTTCCGACAAGGGCGAGATGATCCCCCTTAGCAGCCTGGTGACGGTACGCGACGCCAGCGGCCCCGAGTTGGTGGAACGCTTCAATGTGTTCCCTGCTGCCAAGATCATGGCGCAACCTGCACCGGGATACAGTTCAGGACAAGCCATTGCCGCATTGGAAGAGATCGCGAACAGTACCCTAGGCAACGATGCCAAACTGGAGTGGACCGGATCTGCCTATCAGGAGAAAGCTTCTGCCGGCAGTGCCGGCATGGCGTTTGGCTTCGGCATAGTGATGATTTTCCTCATTCTGGCGGCCCAGTACGAACGCTGGAGTCTGCCGTTTGCGGTGATCACTGCGGTTCCCTTCGCGCTGTTCGGGGCCCTGCTCGCCACCTGGGCCGTGGGCCTCACCAACAACGTCTACTTCCAGATTGGGTTGGTCACCCTGGTGGGGCTTGCGGCCAAGAACGCCATCCTGATCGTGGAGTTTGCCGTGATGAAGCATGAGGAAGGGATGAGTATTGCCGAGTCGGCACTGGAGGCGGCGCGCCTGCGTTTTCGCCCGATTGTCATGACATCGCTGGCCTTTATTCTCGGCTGCATCCCCTTGATCACATCGAGCGGTGCCGGTGCGGCCAGCCGCCATGCTCTCGGCTGGCCGGTCATTGGCGGCATGCTGGCAGCCACCTTTATCGCCATCTTCTTTATCCCGCTCTTCTTCCGCTTGATCATGCAAGGCTCGCAAAAGAAGCGCTAATACCGTTATCAATCAATATGGTATTTGCTCAAACGCCTTCGCTCTGCGAGGGCGTTTTTATTCAAATCAACTCGGCTCAATCACCTAAACTCTGGGAGATTTGAGGGGGAGTATTTCTATGCTGGTTCAGCTTTGGCTCGCTGCGGCACTTGCCGGATCAAACATGACAGCCTGTGGTCACCATGACTATCCACCGTGGAACTGGCATGCGGGCGGTAAAATCGTGGGTGTCTGCGCCGAAGTAGTGAGCACCCTCTTTCAACGGCTGGGGCTCAACGTTAACCTTGACTACGTAGGCCCCTGGGCCCGTTGCCAGCAAAAGGTGGCCTCCGGCGAGGTAGACATCAATATTTGTGCCCTGCGCAACGGCGAGCGTGAAAGCTACTCCCGCTTCACGCAAACACCGATGGCAATCAATGACATGGCTGTGTTTGTTCGCCAGCCCAGCCCTCGTCTCTTGGAGCAACGGGAGGATCTGGCCGGGCTAAGGGGAGCCATGATGATCGGGGTCAGCCTTGGCAGCGAGCTGGACACTTTTCTGGAAGAGAATACCCGGATCCACAGGGTCAACTCCCTCAAGCAGGTCTTTGGGCTGCTGGCCAGCGACAGGGTCGACTTTGTGCCCTACGGTCGCTCTTCTGGTCGCCTCTTTTTACGGGAAAATTACCCGGATAGCGGTCTGGCCGATCTGCTCTGGCCCCTGCAACAGGGAGAACTCTACATCTCGGTGTCCCTCAACTCCCCCCACCTCGATACCCTGGAGAAACTCGAACCCATGTTGCAGGCCCCGGGTATGGGTCAGTGGATAGATCAACTGCTGGACAAATACAGCACCCTCTATCTGGAGCAGCAACGACAGACTCAGCAGATGCCTTGACCTTCTCCCGCGAGTAAGGTTTAGATTTGCCCCATCCCTTGCCAGAGTTGACACATGATGAGTTTGGTTAGATTGCCCACCCTGCTATTGGCCCGGCTGTTGCTGGCGCTGATGCTTGTCTGCAATCTGACCCTCTGTATCAGCTGGCACGGGACCGATGTCATCTCCTCCACCATGACGAACGGCAGCGACAACGCAACCATGAGTGCGACCGCCATGCAGGGGCTCGCCTGTCACACAATGGCAGCCGATGATGGAGAGCAAGGCAATGCCATGAGCCAGGGAGATTGCCAGATGCACGGCGGCCTCACCTCGCCAACCGGGGCCGGCCTGCCACTGCTGGCCGCACTGCTGACCCTGCTCGTTCTCCCTTTGTTGCTGCTGCCCCATCTGGGGGTCGCCAGCCATCTGTTCGATCACTGGCTGCGGGATCCCTTCCTGCGTAGCCGCGGTACTCATCCCCCCTCCTGGCCCCGCCGACATCTGATGCTGTCGGTGCTGCGCCACTAGAAGGATCTTCTCCCGTGCATGGGACAAGGCTGACCTTGCCCGACACTGCACGTCCTTGCCTGACCCTGTGACGGCTGGCACCGCCAGCAATAGCAGGGAGCCGTGCGTCCGCTGACTCGTCAGCAACGCCCCGTTTACCGCCCAGCCTGTGTGATCTGCTGCGATAGATGCAGCAACCAGACGCTCGTTATGCGTCTGTCACCATCACAAGCCGGCGGCCTGACAGAAGAGAAGATGCATATGTCATCTGCCCGATTGACCGAGCCTGTTGCCGCTCACCCTTGCACCATTAGCGCCCGCCTGATGCAGGTCGGAGGTTCCCTATGAGCCATAAATCAAGCCAAAAGCTGCTTGTCTCAGCCCTGCTGCTGGCCCTCGGGGCCGGTGGCGGCTACTGGGCCGCCAAACAGACTGGCGACGGTGCAACCGCCAAAGATAAGGCGCCCCTTTACTGGGTCAACCCCATGGATCCCCGCGACAAGCGCGATGGCCCGGCCAAGGACAACATGGGGATGGACTTTATCCCCGTCTATGAGGAGCAGAAAAACGGCTCGCCGGGTACAGTCACCATCAGCCCCGAGATCCAGCAGAACCTGGGAGTTCGGCTGGCCAAGGTGGAGAAGCTGCCCATCCACCAGCAGATCGAAACCGTGGGTTACGTCGGCTATGACGAGGACCGGCTGGAGGCAGTCAATGCCCGCATGGCGGGCTGGATCCGCACCCTCGCCATCAAGAGCGAAGGGCAGAAGGTGGCCAAAGGCTCCCTGCTCTACGAGATCTACGCCCCGGATCTGGTCAACGCCCAGCACGAGTACCTGCTGGCGCTCAATAGCAGCAATCCCCTGCTGCTGCGCGCCGCCGAGGGCAAGCTCAAATCCCTGCAGGTACCGGCGGATCAAATCACCGCCCTCAAGCGCAGCCGTCAGGTACGTGAAACCATTGGCATCTATGCCCCCAGCAGCGGCTATGTGTCGGAGCTGAAAGTGCGCGAGGGTCAGTATGTGGAACCCGCCGCCGCCCTGTTCAACATCAGCACCCTGCAGCAGGTGTGGGTGAGCGCCGAGGTGTTCGAACGCCAGGCGGCCCAGCTGAAAGTGGGGGATCCGGTCACCATGACCCTCGACTACGCCCCCGGTCGCAGCTGGCAGGGCCGAGTGGATTACCTCTATCCGACGCTCGATGCCGCCACCCGAACCCTCAAGGTGCGGCTGCGCGTTGACAACCCGGACGAGTTTTTGAAACCCAATATGTTTGCCAAGGTGGCCATTCGCACTGGCAAAGGAGAACCACAGTTGGTGGTGCCGAGCGAAGCGGTGATCCGCACTGGCAGTCAGGACAGGCTGGTGCTGGCGCTGGGGGATGGCAACTTCAAGTCAGTGGCCGTCACCCTGGGCGCCCAGTTTGGTGACAAGGTCGCCATCAAGGCGGGGGTGGAAGCGGGTGACAGCATAGTCAGCTCGGCCCAGTTCCTGCTCGATTCGGAATCGGCCATCGACTCGGATTTTCAGCGCATGACGGCGGTGCGCCCGGCACAGGTGTGGACTCAAGGAACTTTGCAAAGCATGGATCTGGCCAGCCGCACCCTGATGGTGGCCCACCAGCCCATCCCCGAGTGGCAATGGCCCGCCATGGAGATGGAGTTCACCGTGGCCGACGGGGTTGACATCAGCAAACTGGCCGAAGGGCAAACCCTCCATCTGCAGGTGATACAAGAGGGGGATGAGTACCGCATCACCACCATCCATCAGGAAAGTGCCCCGGCCACCGGCCACGCTCCGGAGCAGGCAAAAGACGAGATAGAAGGTATGGCTCCTGGCCAGCATCAGATGGCAATGCCCGAGATGGAGAAGAAATCATGATCCCATCCATCATTCGCTGCTTTACCGGCAACCGAGCCCTCTTGTCCGTGCCTCATGAGCAAGGAGCCAGATCATGATCCCTGCCATTATTCGCTGGTCCGTGGGCAACCGCTTTCTGGTGTTGCTGTTGACCCTCATGCTCACCGCCTGGGGGCTCTGGTCGGTGAAGCAAACCCCGGTGGACGCCCTGCCGGATCTCTCCGACGTCCAGGTGATCATCAAGACTTCCTACCCGGGCCAGGCGCCCCAGGTGGTGGAGGATCAGGTGACCTACCCGCTCACCACCGCCATGTTGGCGGTGCCGGGGGCCACCACTGTGCGCGGCTACTCCTTCTTCGGCGACTCCTTCGTCTATGTGCTGTTTGACGACGACACCGACCTCTACTGGGCCCGCGCCCGGGTGCTGGAGTATTTGAGTCAGGTCGCTCCCAATCTGCCCGCCTCCGCCCGCCCCCAGCTCGGCCCCGATGCCACCGGGGTGGGCTGGGTCTACCAGTACGCCCTGGTGGACAGAACCGGCAAGCACGACCTTAGCGAGCTTACCTCCCTGCAGAACTGGTTCCTCAAGTACGAGTTGCAGACGGTGGAGGGGGTCTCCGAGGTTGCCACCGTGGGCGGCATGGTGCGCCAGTATCAGGTGCGGGTCGACCCGGACAAGCTGCGCGCCTACGGCATCCCGCTCTCCCTCATCGAAACCGCCATCCAGCAGGGCAATCAGGAGACCGGTGCTTCCGTCATCGAGATGGCAGAAGCGGAGTACATGGTGCGCTCGAATGGCTATTTGAAGAGCGTGGAGGATCTAAAACAGATCCCGCTTGGTACCAATGTGCGCGGCGCCCCGCTGCTGCTGGGTGACGTGGCGGATGTGGTCACCGGCCCCCAGATGCGGCGCGGCATCGCCGAGCTCAACGGCGAAGGGGAAGTGGTGGGCGGCATCATCGTCATGCGCTACGGCGAGAATGCCCAGCACACCATCGACGGTGTCAAGGCGCGGCTGGCGGAGCTGAAAAGCAGCCTGCCAGAGGGGGTGGAGGTGGTCACCGTCTACGATCGCTCCGACCTTATCCAGCGCGCCATCGACAACCTCTCCGGCAAGCTGCTGGAGGAGTTCGCGGTAGTGGTGCTGGTCTGTCTGGCCTTCCTGTTCCACCTGCGCTCGTCCCTGGTGGTGGTCATCACCCTGCCCATCGCCATTCTGGTGGCCTTTATCGTGATGCACCTGCAGGGGATCAACGCCAACATCATGTCGCTGGGGGGCATTGCCATCGCCATCGGCGCCATGGTGGACGGCGCCATCGTGATGATCGAGAACGTCCACAAGCACATGGAGCGGGAGGCGCTCACCGACAAGAACCGCTGGCGCATCATCACGGAGGCGAGCATCGAAGTGGGGCCCGCCATCTTCTTCTCCCTGCTCATCATCACAATGAGCTTTTTGCCGGTGTTTGCGCTGGAGGCGCAGGAGGGGCGGATGTTCCATCCGCTCGCCTACACCAAGACCTATGCCATGGCGGCGGCGGCCGGGCTCGCCATCACCCTCGTTCCAGTCATGATGGGGTACTTTATCCGCGGCAAGGTGCTGGCCGAGCAGGCCAATCCTCTCAACCGTGGCTTGAGCCAGGCCTATATCCCGCTGCTCAAGGCCGTGCTGGCGCGCCCCAAGACCACGCTGGCCGCCGCACTGCTGGTGACGGTGGCGGGCTTCTGGCCACTCCAGTATCTGGGCTCCGAGTTCATACCGCCGCTCGACGAGGGGGACATAATGTACATGCCCACCACGGCGGCCAACATCTCGGTGGGCAAGGCGCGGGAAATTTTGCAGCAAACCGACAAGCTCATTCGCACCGTGCCCGAGGTGCAGAACGTATTCGGCAAGGCGGGGCGTGCCGATTCGGCCACAGACCCAGCCGATCTGGTGATGATGGAGACCAGCATACAGCTCAAGCCCCGCGACCAGTGGCGTCCCGGCATGACGCCGGAGAAGCTGAAAGAGGAGCTCGACTCCCTCATCCGCTTCCCCGGCCTCACCAACGCCTGGGTGCCTCCCATCAAGACTCGCATCGACATGCTGGCCACCGGCATCAAGACCCCGGTCGGCATCAAGATAGCGGGGCCGGATCTCAAGGTGATCCAGCAGCTCGGCCAGCAGCTTGAGCAGATTGTCGGCAAGGTGGAGGGGGCAGCGTCGGTCTACGCCGAACGGGTGGCCGGTGGCCGCTACGTCAAGGTGGACATCGATCGGCTGAAAGCGGCCCGCTACGGCCTCAACATCGCCGACGTGCAGGCGGTGCTCGCCACCGCGGTGGGCGGCATGGACGTGGGCCAGACCATAGAGGGGCGCGAGCGCTACCCCATCAACTTGCGCTACCCCCAGAGCTATCGCGATTCGGTAGCCAGCCTGGAGCTGCTGCCCCTGGTCACCCCGAGCGGCGCGCGCATCGCCCTGGCGGACGTGGCCCGGGTCTACATCAGCGACGAGGCCCCCATGCTCAGAAGCGAAAACGCGCGGCTCAATGGGCTTGTCTATGTGGATATTCGCGATCGGGACATCGGCTCTTTCGTCGAGGAGGCCAAGGCCGAGGTGGGCAAGCAGCTGGTGCTGCCGGCGGGCTACGCCCTCACCTGGTCCGGTCAGTTTGAATACATGGAGCGGGCCAAGGCGCGCCTCGCCTACGTGGTGCCTTTAACCATCGCCATTATCGTGCTACTGCTCTATCTGGCGTTTCGCCGCATGCAGGAGGTGTTGCTGATACTCACCACGCTGCCACTGGCCGTGGTGGGCGGGATCTGGACCCTCTGGCTGCTGGATTTCAACCTCTCGGTGGCGGTGGGAGTGGGCTTTATCGCCCTGGCCGGAGTGGCAGTGGAGACAGGTGTGCTGATGCTGGTCTACCTCAACCACGCCTGGGATGACCTGATAGCCCAGGGCAAACCGGACAAGGCGGGCCTGCACCAGGCCGTGATCCACGGCGCCGCCCTGCGCCTGCGCCCCAAGATGATGACGGTAGTCACCATCATCGCGGGTCTCTTGCCCATCATGTGGAGCCAGGGCACCGGCTCCGAGGTGATGCAACGCATCGCCGCCCCCATGATAGGCGGCATGGTGAGTGCACTGGTGCTGACCCTCTTGGTACTGCCCGCCGCCTACTACCTGTGGCGCAGCCGAAGCCTTGGCGAGGCCGCGAACCCGCAACCCGAATAACCCGATTTCACGATCCATGTTGACTGAACTATGAGGAAAACATCATGAACTACAAGACGCTGACCCTGACATTGCTGCTCGGCCTTGCCTCTCTCCAGGCCCGGGCCGAAATGACCATGAGCCACGAGGGGCACGATATGTCCCAGATGGAGGGGATGGATATGCAGGCGACGGGAGAGAACGCGATGACCAAGGGGATCATCAGCCGTATCGATGAGGCCAATGGCAAGGTGGGCATCAAGCACGAGGCCATCGACAACCTCAAGATGCCCCCCATGACAATGGTGTTCCTGCTGGCCGATCCGGCCCTGACCAAGGGGCTAAAGGTCGGAGATACGGTACGCTTTCACGCCGAAAACCCGGCCGGCAAGCTGACGGTCACCCAGCTGCAAAAACAGTGAATTGACGGACAAGATAAACGGCGGGGCTCTCCATCCCGCCGTTTATCTTGAGGTGCGTTTGGGCACCTCGTCAGTGAGCATGCTGCCTGGACAATGCGGTCAGCGCAGTGCCGCCTGCAACCAGCCAGCAAGCGCATCCAGCTCGGCTTGCCGAGCCGGGAAATCGGTCTTCAGTTGCCCGAGCAGCGCGGCTATGGCGTCGCTGCGATAGGTCACGCCCACCAGCCGCTGGGCCAATGCATCCAATGGGGCCGGATCCAGGCTGTCGCTGAAGATCTGCGCCCGCCCTATCACCCCCTTCTCCACATCGAAATGCAGCTCCACCCCGCCCCAGTCGAAGCGCTCGTCCAGCTGATGGGTGAACGCAGGCGCATGACCAAAATTCCACTCCCAGCTGCGCTGGCGGGCGAAAGTGTCGGCAAAGCCGGGCAAGTCCGGCAATTGGGTCGGGGAGATATGCTCGGGGGAGACGCGCGCACCGTAGTGGGCGAAGAAGGCCTCAATGAGCGCATGACTCACCTGCTGATGTTCGATCCCGGGCAGCAGCTCGCACAGGTTGGCTACCCGACTGCGTACCGAGCTGATCCCCTTGGCTGCCAGCTTTTTGGGGTCGGGATTGAGGTAATTGGCGAGGCGGCTCAAGTCTGCATCGAGCAGCAGGGTACCGTGATGGAAACCGCGATCATGGGTCTCACGATAGGCCGAGCCAGACACCTTGCGATCCCCGTCCTGGGTGGCCACCAGCAGGTCGTTGCGCCCGGAAGCAAAGGCACTCACCCCGAGCAGCTTGAGCGCATCGAGCACTATGGCGGTGGAGATGCTCTTGTCATACCCCGGCTTGCCCGCCATGAAGGTGAAGCAGCTGTTGCCAAGGTCGTGAAACACGGCGCCACCTCCGCTGCTGCGCCTGGCCAGGGTCACGCCATCCTCTTCCATGCGGCGGGTGTTGCACTCCTTCCACGGGTTCTGGGCACGGCCAATCACCACTGTATTGGCGTTGCGCCACAGAAACAGTACCCGCTGGTTCGGGTCCATCTGCCGGAAGATGCACTCCTCCACCGCCAGGTTGAACAGGGGATCGTGAGAGTCGGAAACTAGCAGACGCAGAGCAGTCATGGGCAGGCCTTTATCGAGTCAATAGCGGGCCGATATTACCACTTTCTTTCTCACCTGCAGTCTTCAACCAGGCCAGGTTGTGGCCATAGACCATCAAAAATTGACAAGAATGACGCCAAAAGCACCGATACGGTCACAACCGTGCAAAAATCCCCCCCTGACCGAGGGATTGACACTTGCAGCATGAGAGAAATTGCCCGACGCTAGCCATAGATACATCACCAGGCGGCCTTACTTGAGCTTACCCCCTGCATTTTTCCATTGCTCGGGCCGGCATATTGGCCCTTTGCTCATGCCGTTGCTGCTGATCATACTGGCCTGTCTGCCGGCCAGAGTCGCGGCACAGGATCCGATTTTTTTACAGTTGAAGTGGCATCATCAGTTCCAGTTTGCCGGCTACTATGCGGCCATCGCCCAGGGCTATTACCGGGATGCAGGGCTCGATGTCAGGCTCAGAGAGGCCGGCCCGGGCACGGATGTGGTCGACGAAGTCGTCTCGGGGCGTGCCCATTATGGAGTCGGCAGCAGTGATTTGCTGCTGGATCGCCAGCACGGCCAACCTGTCGTGGTCCTGGCTACCCCGTTTCAACACTCCCCTCTGGTGCTGCTGGCCCGCGCCGAGATCGACAACGTGCATGATCTCGTTGGCCGTCGTCTGATGCTGGAATATCACTCTGAAGAGCTGATCGCCTATCTGCAACACGAAGGGGTTGCACTTGGGTTGCTCCATCGCCAGCCTCATACCCTGAGTGCAGATGCGCTAATTCGGGGCGAAGTGGACGCCATGAGCGCCTACAACACGGATGAAACCTACACATTGCAGCGCAGCGGTGTGCCCTATCAGACCTTTACTCCCCGCAGCGCCGGTATCGACTTCTACGGTGACAACCTGTTTACCTCCGAGCGTGAATTGCGCGACCACGGGGCGAGAGTCAGAGCCTTTCGCGAAGCCAGCCTCAAGGGGTGGCGTTACGCCATGCTGCATCCGGAAGAGGTGGTGGCCTGGATCCTCACCCAATATCCGGCGACCAATAATCCGGCCCTGGACCGCAACAAGCTGCTGTTTGAAGCCAAGCAGATGCAGCCGCTGATCCGCGCCGATCTGGTGGAGATGGGCTACATGTATCCCGGCCGCTGGCAACACATAGCGCAAACCTATATGGACCTCGGCCTGCTCACCGCCATGCCGGATCTGGATAGTTTCCTCTACAGCCAGCAGGAAGAGAGAGTGTATCAACAGCAGTTGATGATCTATCAGGGCATCGCCATCGGCCTGCTGGTCACCGCCTTCCTATTGATATTGCTTATGATCTTCCTGCGTCTCAACCGCCGTCTGCGGGAAGAAAGCAAGGCACGCCATCAGCTAAGCCAGGAGATAGCCGACAACGAGCGCCACTTCCGCTTCATCACGGAGAACAGTGCCGACGTCATCTGGACCATGGATATCCAGAGTGGTCGCTTCACCTACCTGAGCCCGTCGGTGCAGCATCTGCGTGGTTTCACCGTCGAGGAGGTGCTGGCCCAGACGGGCGAGGAGCTGATGACGGCTGAATCTGCCGACCGCATCGCCCGCCAGATGAAGGAGTCGCTGGCAACCTGGGCGGCGGGGGATCACATCAATACCAAGCGAGTCACCCTGGTGGATCAGCCTCACAAGGATGGGCGCCTCATCCACACAGAAGTGGTGACCACGCTGCATGCCGACAAGGATAGCAACCCCGTCTCTGTGCTCGGCGTAACCCGGGACATCAGCGATCGCAAAGCCAGCGAGGAGATGATGCGCCAGCTCGCTTTTTATGATCCCCTCACTCACCTGCCCAACCGTCGTTTGCTACAAGACAGGCTGCAACACTCACTGCAACAGGCGGACGGAAAGCCGCTTGCCCTGTTGTTCATCGATCTCGACCACTTCAAGCCGGTCAACGATCAGCATGGGCACGAGGCAGGCGACTGGCTGCTGGCCACCGTCGCCAAGCGCATGCTGCACTGTGTACGGGAGGGGGACACGGTCGCCCGGATCGGCGGGGATGAATTCATGGTGCTGCTGCCCGAGATAACGGGAGAGGCGGGGGCCATCGCCATCGCCGAGGCCATCCACCAGAGTCTCAACCAGACCTTTGCCATGACGGATGCGCTCCATTTCCATATCTCCAGCTGCATCGGTGTGGCCCTCTATCCGCAGCACGGCACCACCCAGAAGCAGTTGATGAATCACGGCGATCAGGCCATGTATCAGGCCAAGGAGGCGGGGCGCAACCGCATCCAGCTGTTCACGCCCCAGATGGCGGGCGGGATCACGCGAGAGGCAGCCAACCAGATGCAGCTGGGCTGGAAACAGAGCCACGACTGCGGCCACCCGCAGATCGATGATGACCATCGCCAGCTGTTTGCCCTGGCCAACCAGTTGCTCAACGGCGTGCTGACCATGGAAGAGGATACAGACCAGTTTCATCAAAACTTCGAGGCCCTGCTGGCCCTGGCCACCCGCCACTTCAACAATGAAGAGGCCATTCTGGCCAAGCTGGAGTACGCCGAGCTGGACACTCACCGTCAGGAGCATCAAAAGCTGCTCCGTCGGGCCGACAGCCTCTATCAGGCGGCCCTCACTGGCGAGCTCACCAATCTTGCACTACTGGATTTTGTTCTGCAGGACCTGGTGCTGGGTCACATGGTCAAGCAGGACAAACGCTATTTCCCGCTGCTGAAGGCCAGCATGCAGGAAGAGGCCCTCCTCTCGCCCGATGGCCCCCTCGCCTCTCCCCCGCCCGGTCTGGTGAAACACTGAAAGCACTGGCCGCGCTCTGCTCCCGTCAAACACGCCGCGCCATCAGGCTGTAGTAGAGCAGCGGTATTACCACCAGGGTGAGCAAGGTGGAGACCAGAATGCCGAAAATAAGGCTGATGGCCAGCCCGTTGAAGATGGGATCATCGAGGATGAACAGGGCCCCGATCATCGCCGCCAGCGCCGTCAGCATGATGGGTTTGGCCCGCACCTGGGCCGCTTCGATCACCGCCTCCTCGAACGCCACTCCGGCGCTGCGCTGCTGTTCGATAAAGTCCACCAGCAGTATGCTGTTGCGTACTATGATCCCGGCCAGCGCTATCATCCCGATCATCGAGGTGGCGGTAAACTGGGCCCCCAGCAGGGCGTGGCCCGGCATCACCCCGATGAGGGTGAGCGGAATGGGAGCCATGATGATGAGCGGCACCAGATAGGAGCGGAACTGGGCCACCACCAGCAGATAAATGAGGATCATCCCCACCCCGTAGGCAATGCCCATATCGCGGAAGGTCTCGTAGGTTACCTTCCACTCCCCGTCCCACAACAGCGCCACCTCTCCCAGCTTGTCGGGCTGCTGCACGTAATATTGGGGCAGATCGATGTCGGTACCTGCGGCAAACATGCCGTAGAGCGGACTGTCGGTATGGCCACCCATGTCGGCCACCACCATCACCATGGGTTGCATGTTCTTGTGCATGATATAGCTGGGGGCTACCTCATCACGGCGGCTCACCAGCTCTGATACCCGGATGAGCTGGCCGCTCTGACTGCGCACCTTGAGGGCTAGCACGCCCGCCAGATCCCGTTTGTCACCGGGGGCCAGCTCGATGCGGATTGGCACCGGATACTTGGCGCCATGCCCCTGCAGCCAGCTGGCATCCTGATAACCCACCCCGCCATTGAGGGTGCTCACCAGTTCCCCGAGATCGACTCCGAGCAGGGCCGCCTTGCTGCGATCCACCACCAGCCGCCACTTGGGCTGCGGGTCGGTCAGATAGATATCCACATCCACCAGATCCGCGGTGGCCACGAAACGGGCCTGAACGGCGCGCGCCGCAGCTTCACGGGCGGCCGGTGTCGGGCCATAGATTTCGGCAACGATGGGTGACCACACCGGCGGGCCGGGGGGCACTTCCACCACCTTGAGGTTGCCCCCTGCCGCACTGGCGATGGCCTGCAGCGGTGCCCGCACCGACTGGGCGATCTGGTGACTGCTGCGATTGCGCTCATGCTTGTCCACCAGATTGACCTGAATATCCCCCACGTTGGCGCCGCTGCGGATAAAGTAGTGGCGCACCAGGCCATTGAAGTTGATGGGGGCCGCGGTACCGGCGTAAATCTGGTAATCCTTCACCTCCGCCACCTTGGCAAGCTCTCGCCCGACGGCCAGCAGGGTGCGCTCGGTCTGCTCCAGGGTCGCTCCCTCCGGCATGTCGAGCACCAGCTGGAATTCCGACTTGTTGTCAAAGGGGAGCATCTTGAGCACCACCCACTGCACCACCGGCATGGCGGTGGCGGCCCCGACCAGCAGCAACACCACCAGCCAGAGCTTGCGTCTGGCGCGCTTGGCGCCGTCACCGATCAGGAAAGGGGTCATCAGCCGGTGAAAGAGACCCACCTTGGCCTCGCCGTGGGCACCGTACACCTCACCCTTGAGCAAATGGCTCGCCAGCCAAGGGGAGAAGATAAAAGCCACCAGCAGGGAGATAAGCATCCCCATGCTGGCATTGATGGGGATGGGGCTCATGTAGGGGCCCATCAGGCCGCTGACAAAGGCCATCGGCAGCAGGGCCGCAATCACGGTCAGGGTCGCCAGTATGGTCGGTCCCCCCACCTCGTCCACCGCCCCCGGAATCAGATCCTTGAGTGCCCCCTTGCCCAAACCGCGATGGCGGTGGATGTTCTCCACCACCACTATGGCGTCATCCACCAGAATGCCGATGGAGAAGATCAGCGCAAACAGCGACACCCGGTTGAGGGTAAAACCCCAGGCCCAGCTGGCAAACAGGGTCAGCGCCAGGGTGATGACGATGGCCACCCCCACTACCAGCGCCTCGCGCCAGCCCATGCTCACCAGTACCAGCAGCACCACCGCCGTGGTGGCAAAAATCAGCTTGCCGATGAGGGTGTTGGATTTGGTCTCGGCGGTGACGCCGTAGTCCCGGGTCACCGTTACCTCGACCCCAGCCGGGATCAGCCGGTTCTGCAAACTCTCGACCCGCGCCTCCACCCGCTTGGCCACATCGACCGCGTTCTGACCCGGCTGCTTGCCGATGGCCAGCGTCACCGCCGGATAACTGGCCTGCCCCTGCCCCATCCAGCTGCGCCTGGTCGGGGTCTCCTGACCCAGAGAGACCCTGGCCACATCCCCCAGATAGACCGGCTTGCCGTCGTGCAGCCCCACCACCAGCTCGCGGGCCTCCTGCTCGCTTTGCAGGAACTGCCCCACCTGCACCTTGATCTCACTGTTGTCCTGCTCGATGGCCTGTGCCGTACCCACCTGATTGGCGGCGGCAAGTCGCTGGCTCAGCTCACCCCAGCTGATACCGTGGGCGCTGAGGGCCGACGGATCCGGCATCACCCGCAGCACGGCGCTCTGGCTGCCCAGCGTGTAGATATCGCGGGTACCGGGAATGCGCTTGAGTTCGGTCTCCAGCTCATGGGCGACCCTGGTCAGTTCCGGGGCACCCAGTTGCTTGCTCCAGAGCGTCAGACTGACGATGGGAACATCATCGATCCCCCGGGGTTTCACCAGTGGCTGACCGACCCCGATCCCCTGTGGCAGCCAGTCGCGGTTGGAGTCGAGCTGGTTGTTGAGATCGACGATGGCCTGCTCGCGGCTCACCCCCACCTTGAACACCACCACCAGCAGGGCGCCATCGGGTTGGGAAAAAGAGTAGAGAGTATCAATCCCCTTTATCTGGGAGACCACCTGCTCGGCAGGGGTGGTGACGAGGGATTCCACCTGCGCCGGGCTGGCTCCCGGGAAGGGAATGTAGACATCGGCGAAGGTGACATCGATCTGCGGCTCCTCCTCCTTGGGAGTCACCAGCACCGCAAACAGACCGAGCAAGAGCCCCACCAGCGCCAGCAGCGGGGTGATGGCCGAGCCCTGAAACAGCGCAGCCAGCCGACCGGCAGGCCCCAGCTTGCCTTTGTTGCCGTTCAGCTCGCTACTCATGGGCCAGCTCCTGCTGCTGCGCCCAGGCATCGGGGGCCAGCTTGTCGCCAGCTTGCAGCCCCGCCAGGATCTCGCACTGCCCCGCCAAGCAGTGGCCGACCCGCACCGGCGTCAGGGCCCAGCCAGCGGGCTGCTGCAGATAGACGCCGTTGAACTCCCCTTGCCGCAGCAGGGCGCGCTCCGGCACCTGCAACACCTGACGCTCACCCTGCTTGAGCTGCACCTTGAGCCACATGCCGGGCAATACCCCGGCGGTTTGCGGCGGCAGGTCGAGGCGCAACCTGAAGGCGTGGCTCAGGCTGTCGGCATAGTTGAAGCGGGTCAGTTTGGCCGGGGTAACCCTCTTGCCATCGGGCAGCACTACCTGCACATCCGCGGGCTCACGAGCGAGCGTCAGGGCAGATTGGGGCAGCTCCACCTCCACCCGCAAGGTGTCGAGGGAGAAGCCCGACAGCAGCGGGGTACCGGGGGCGACTGTCTCCCCCAGCTCCACCAGCCGTTTGGTCACCACACCGGCGTAGGGGGCCAGAATGCGGGTATAACCGTAAGCCTCGCGGGCCTGGGTGAGGGCCGCATCGGCCGCATTCACCTCGGCGCGGGCGGCACGATCGGAGGCCTCGGCGTTATCGAGCTGAGCGCGGGTGATCACCCCCTTGGCAATCAGCGCCTGAAAACGAGCGAGCTGGCGCTCTGCCTCCACCTGCTGGGCCTGCGCCCGGGCCAGCCGCGCCTCGGCACCCGTGACGGCGGCAAACTGCTCCTTGCCGCTGATCTCCAGCAGCGGTTGCCCCGCCTGCACCTGATCGTTCACATCCACCAGCATGCGGGAGACCCGGCCGCTGGTCTGGGCCGCCACCGTCCCCTGATTGATGGCAGTGACGGTGCCATCCAGCATCAGCCAGTCGGTCACCGGCTGTGGCGACAGAGTAAACGAGGTCAGGGTTTCTGCCTCCCCGGCCAGCGCCAGGGTGGATGTCATGACCAGCAAGGTGGCCCCCGGCAACCGGAAATGCTTCATGATAACCTCCCTCCTTGGTGCTGCGGTTCAGTACGCCAGCGGTTCACGCCACAGGATCAGGCGATGGGAGATGGCTGCACCCTCACCCATACCCGATTCAATCCCTTATCAACCAGCAAGATCCCGGCCACCATGGTTGCCACAAACAACAATATCATGGGCTGACCGCTGGAAATGAGACTCAAGGCTGGCCCCGGGCAGATGCCAACCAACCCCCAGCCGATACCAAACAGGGCCGATCCTGCGAGGAGGCGGCGATCCACTTGCCGGAGCTGGCCGAACTGGTATGGCTCACCGAGCAGGCTGCGGCTGCTCGGTTTGACCAACAGTTGGTAGCCCGGCATAAACACCAGCAAGGCGCCCCCCATCACGAAGGCCAGGCTGGGATCCCAGGCCCCTGCCAGGTCGAGAAAACCGATGACACGGGCCGGATCCACCATGCCGGAGATGGCCAGACCGAGCCCGAACAAGAGACCTGCAAGCAGACTGATAAAAAGTTTCATCTCATTACCTCGTTACAACAGATGCAGGGTGACAAACACCGTCATGAAACCGGCCGCCATAAAGGTGAGGGTGGCAAAGAGGGAGCGCACCGAGAGCCGCCCCATGCCGCAGATACCGTGACCACTGGTGCAGCCATTGCCAAGACGGGTACCCATACCCACCAGCAGACCCGCCAGCGCGACCAGTGGCCAGGTCGGCAGAGCGCTGAAGCTCGGCATCCGGGCCCAGCCCAGGCTGAACGCCAACCAGGCTCCCGCCCCCAGCCCCAACAAAAACAGCCAGCGCCAGGCATGCCTGTGCTGCAAGGCTCCCGCCAGAATGCCGCTGATCCCGGCCACACGACCGTTGAACAGCATCAACATCAGGGCGGAGAGCCCCACCAGCATGCCCCCGGACAGGGCAAGCAACCATTGGGTTTCAAACATCAAGACACCTCATCCTCTTGGGAGTGACAAAAATGGGTTTGCAACACGGCCAGCACATCCGCCGCCGCCCCGTTTGCCAGCGAGTAGTAGATCTGCTGGGCAACCTTGCGCGATCGGATCAGGCCACTACGCCTGAGCACCGCCAGTTGCTGGGAAAAGGCTGACTGCCCCAACTTGCTGTGGGCCAGCAACTCGCCGACCCCCTTCTCCCCATCAATCAGCTGACAGAGCACCATCAATCGCTCTGGATGGGCAAGCGCCTTGAGCAGGGCTGCCGCCTCGCTTGCGTGGCGGGTCATCTCATCGAAAGGGGCCATAGGCATAAATTAGTAGTTGCTTATATTTGGTTTTATTCTATAAATAAAACCTAAATTAGCAACTTCTAATTTTAAACCTTCGCAACCAGCCGGATAAACAACCAAGGAGCAAGATATGACTGTTGATAACGGAGTGAGAGTCGTGGCGGGAAGCATGCTGTTGCTGTCACTGGCGTTGACCCAATGGGTCCATCCGGGCTTTCTCTGGCTGAGTGTCTTTGTCGGGGTCAACCTGATCCAGAGCGCTTTCACCGGTTTCTGCCCTGCCGCCATGGTACTGCGCAGGCTAGGTTGTCGCTGATGTAGCCAACTGGCTCACATTATTGACAAACTTGTATCTAAATGTTGCTGAAGGAGGATAGGGCTTTACCTCATCGCTCTGGATGAGTACCATCTGGCCGTTCATCAACAGCGGAGACCATCAGTGGGCAATTCATCAAGTGACAGTTGTAGGCCGACCCTCATAGTCGGCACCCAGGTCGCGAGATAGCCGCAGGTCTTCCTCTGCCGCGTTCTCGCAACTCTGCGAGAAGCGGAAATCCACTCCCCTCTTCTCTGTTTTTACACTTGACGTCAGGTGACTCGTGGCCAATGGCCCAGGACACCTTGCCTGCATAGTTTCTGCTTCCCACAAGGAGGCTGCTATGCGTTTTATTTCAACCAAATCTGGGTCCACCCAGGCTCACCCCCTGCTGAGCAAGCTGGGCCGTGGTCTGCTGCCACTCTGGCTGCGCACCAAGCCGAGTCAGCACCACTACCGGTTGCAGATCCGCTGCCAGGATCGCGCCGACATGGAGCAGGTACTCGACATGGTGAGCCACACACTGCAACCAGCAGGGCTGCATCCCATGCAGTCCCTGAGACCAGGGCGCAGTGGTGGTCGGGAGCTGGTGCTCAACCTGCACTGCACCCCGCCCCAGCGCCGGTATCTGGTGCAGTTCGTGCACCAGGTCGGGGTAGCCCACCCGGTACGCTGGGAGCTGCGCCCCCGGCGTGATGCCGAGCCAGTGCTCAACTGACATCTATCAGGTGAATCCGGGGCCAGCCATGCTGGCCCCTCTCCATTGATCCGACACCTTGCCCGTCGCCTTCCATTGAGCGCCTGAGCATCCGGGTCTGTGCGACCCGGGCGTCCGTTTTCATTTTCCATGATGGTCTTTACCGCATGCAGCCTTGCGATTCATCAGGAGTGCCCATTGGCACGCCATCATGCATCCCGAAGGCCATCAGTTATCAGAAGGAGTAAGCCATGAGAATGTGGCAACAACTAGACATGATTTCCCTGCTCGACACCCTGGCCAGCCTGCTGCTGGCCTTCGTGCTGGGCAGCCTGGTGGGGCTGGAGCGCCAGTACCGCCAGCGTACCGCGGGTCTTCGCACCAACGTGCTGGTCGCCGTGGGGGCCGCCCTGTTCGTCAGCCTGGCCCAGCGCATCTATGACCTGCACGGCGGCAACTACAACGTGGTCCATGTGGTGGCTTATATCGTCTCCGGCATCGGTTTTCTCGGCGCCGGTGTCATCATGCGCGAGTCGGGCAATATCCGCGGTATCAACACGGCAGCGACCTTGTGGGGCGTAGCCGCCGTGGGCGCGGCCAGCGGGGCCGGGCTCGCCATGGAGGCGGTGCTCGGCGCCCTCTTCGTGCTGGCCGCCAACACACTGCTGCGCCCCCTGGTCAACCAGATCAACCGCCGCCCGGTGGACAATACCGATACCGAGGTGACCTACAGAGTCACGGCTCTCGCCCAGCGCGAGTATCAGAAGGAGGTGCTGCACTGGCTGGAAGAGATGATGGAGCAGGCCAACTACCCCTTGAGCGAGCTGGACATAGAGCCGTTCGGTGAGCAGGATCTGGAGATCTCCGCCGTGCTGCTGGCCACCTCCATCGACGGCGACGAGCTGGATGCCCTTATGGTCAAGCTGGCCATTCATCCCCATATCAAGCAGGTGTTCTGGCGCGCCAGCACCACGGATTGAACGCACGGGGAATATCTTTGCGTCCTCTCCCGATAAACAAAAAGCCCCGCCAACATTGGCGGGGCTTTTTGATGGGAGCGCGACTAGCGGCGACTGCGCCAGCGCACTCTGGGGGCTATGACCTGAGCGGTCTGGCCGGGAACATTCCCTGCAATCAGCTGCTGCATCAGCTCGAAGGCGGCGCGGGCCAGCGCCGGACAATCTTGCGCCACAGAGTCGATGCGCATCGGAATGCAGTCGAGCAGGTCGTGATCATCGAAGGTACACAGGCGCATCCCCGTCTCCATCAACCCCGCCTCGTTGAGGTAGCGCAGCACCCCTTCCAGCAGGGTAAAGGAAGCGGTAAAGAGCCCCCTGGGGGGCGCCCCCAGCTCGGCGACCAGCTCGGCCATCAACTGATAGCCGGAGCTGGGCTGATAGTCCCGATGGCGCACCCGGGCAGGCTGGGCCTCAAGCCCGGCTCTATGCAGACCCAGCTCATAACCCGCCAGCCGGTGGCGACTGGGGGAGAGATCCAGCAGGCCACCGAAGTAGTAGATCTCCGCCCCGCACTCGCCAGCCATGTCCCGCACCAGCTCGGCGGTGGCCTTGCAGGCGTCGGAGATCACCAGGGGCAGGCGCGACTCGCCGATGTGGCGATCCAGCTGCACCACGGGCAGGCGGTCGTGAATACGGGCATAGGTGTCATCGCTGTGGCCGCTGGAGGCGACGATAATGCCATCCACCTGACGACTGATGAGATTGTCCACCACCTTCTGCTCCAGGGTGGGATCATCTTCGGAGCAGGCGATCAGCAGCTGGATCCCGGCCTCGCGACAGTGGGCCTCCAGGGCCCGGGCGATACTGGCAAAACCGAAGTTGGTGAGATCGGGGATCACCAGCCCCCAGGTGTAACTGCGGGTCTCGCGCAGGGCACGGGCATGAAAGCTCGGCTGGTAGTGGCACTCGTCCGCCACCGCCTGGATCCGCTTGCGGGTCTGGTCGGCAATCCGGTACTCCGCACTCTTGCCGTTGAGCACCAGACTGGCGGTCGCCTTGGACACCCCTGCCAATTCGGCTATCTGGGCAATCGTGATCCGTTTCTTCTTCTCCACCTGGCCTCCCGGCTGACTAGAACCGGGCTATTGTACTAGGCACGCCGACAGCGGCCAGTGATTGAGGCAAATTTTGCCGCCCTCGCCCGCATCCCCTGCCGATAGTTGCGGCTTTTCACCGGGGAAGTAACGCGCTGACAGCATCTGACGCCCATCATCCACGAAACACTCGAGGCTGGACCGATCGCACAAGAGTGTCAGCGGGCCACCCAGCCAGGGAGCGGACCTCTCTTCCCACTCCCCGCTCTGCCAGTTCTGGCGACGCAATCCAATGCGCCCTTTCTGCCACACCAGCTCGGCCACTGTGCCGAGCCAGAGACTGCCCGCGCCGGTCAGCGTCAGATCCAGCCAGGCCGAGTCGATGGTCATCCCCGGAAACTCGCTGACTACCCCCTCGAAATGGGTCAGCTCCCCCTTGAGGGCGGCAAGTTCAGCCACCGGCCGCTGGCAGAGCCACTCATGCTGCCAGAACAGCTCCCGTGGACAGCTCATCTGGTGGAGCCAGCCATAGGGAATGGTCGGCTGGCTCATCTCGTTCTCCTCCGGCAACCCCAGCCAGCCAAACAGCAGGCGACGGCCCTGGCTATCCAGGGTGGTCTGCGGCGCATAGAATTCGAAGCCGCGGTCCAGCTCGTGAAAAGCCCCGTGCTCGAAATGCTCGCCATCGAACTGCCCCGCCAGCCAGCCACACTGGTAGAGGTTGCGATAATCCTCCCCTTGCGGGGCAATCCCCTGCGGGCAACTTATCAACACATGGCGATCGGCCAGCGGGAAAAGATCAGGGCACTCCCACATGTAGCCAAACTCCCCCAGACCGCCTCGCCCGCTGCCGGCGATGGGACCGAGCAGCTGCCAATCCTGCAGTGTCTCGCCACGATAGAGCAGCACCTCGCCCTTGTCGTCCTGGGTACGGGCTCCCAGCACCATCAGCCACTGCTTGCCGTCGTGCCACACCTTGGGGTCGCGCACATGGCCGCTGTAGCCTTCGGGCAGATCAAGCACGGGTCCCAGCTTGTCAAAACCACCCTCACCGTCGGCGCGAGCCAGACACTGATAGGCGGTGCGGCCGCCGTCCGGGTATTTGACATTGCCGGTGTAGATCAGGGTCAGGCGTCCCTGCTCATCGCTCATCGCCGAACCCGAATAACAGCCGTGGCTCTCATACGCCTCGGTAGGAAGCAGGGCGATGGGCTCGTGCTGCCCGTGCAGCAGATCGCTGGAGCTGACGTGCCCCCATCCCTTGTTGCTGTGTGTGCAGCCCAGCGGGTTCCACTGGTAAAAAAGGTGATACCGGCCGCCGTGCTCGATAAAACCGTTGGGGTCATTGAGCAGCCCCACCGGGGCTGCCAGATGCCAGCGGGGCCGATGGGGATCGGCCGCCGCCTTGAGTTGGCCGGTCAACAAAGACCGGACTATCTGTTGGAAAAAATCGACTTCTTTCATCACTCCACCTTGTACTTGAGCAGCCAGGAGGCAGCGAAGGCGGCGCCAAAAGCGATGACCAGGCCGATGACATAGTGGATCAGATTCATGGGCTGGACGATGGCCATGCCCGGAATACCGGTCAGGCCCACCGCCGTCATCCCCACCTTGGCCGCCACTACGTAGGCGCCACCCAGAGCACCGCCGAGCAGGCCGGCCAGGAAAGGCTTGATGTAGCGCAGGTTGACCCCGAAGATCGCCGCCTCCGTGATGCCGAGCAGGCAGGACATGGCCGCCGGCACTGTAATGGCCTTGATTTTCGGATCCCGGGTCTTGAAGTAGACCGCCAGACAGGCACCACCCTGGGCTACGTTGGCCATGGCCCAGATGGGTAGCAGGAAGTTGACGCCTATGGCAGGATTGGTGAGCAGCCCCGCCTCGATGGCATGGAAGCTGTGATGGATACCGGTGATGACGATGAGGGAATAAGTCCCGCCAAACACCAGCCCCGCCAGCCAGCCTGCCTGCTCATAGAGGGCGCTCAGACCAAACGAGATGCCATCACCCAGCACCCGTCCGGCCGGGCCGATAAACAGCAGGGCCACAAAGCCGGTGATGATGACGGTGAGAAACGGCGTGAGGATCAGATCCAGCGCGTCCGGAATACGCTTGCGCAGCTGCTTCTCCAGATGGGACATGAACCAGACCGCCAGCAGCACAGGAAAGACGGTGCCCTGATAGCCGATCATGGCGACATCGATACCGAAGAAATCCATGGTCTTGAAGCCACCGGCCACACCCCAGGCGTTGGTCAGGGCCGGGTGGGTGAGGATCCCCCCCATGGTGGCCCCCAGATAGGGGTTGCCGCCAAACTCACGCGCCGCCGTGAACCCGATCAGGATGGGCAGTATGATAAAGGCCGCCGAGCTGAACATGTCGAGCATGACGAACAGGGCGCTGTCGGCATTGACCCAGCCATAGGTGCGCACCATGCCGAGCAGCCCCATCAGCAGACCGGATGCGACTATGGCCGGAATGATGGGCACGAATATGTTGGACAGCGTCCGCGCCAGGCGCTGGGCCACGTTGAGCTTGGCCGTCGCCATGTCGGTCAGCTCAGCCTTGCTGGCCGTCCCTGTCCCGGTAATAGCCACGAACTCCGCATAGACCTTGTTGACCAGACCGGTGCCGAAGATCACCTGGATCTGGCCTGCGTTGCTGAAGCACCCCTTGACCCCCTCCAGCTTGTCGATGGCGGCCTTGTTCACCTTGCTGTCATCGGCCAGCACCAGCCGCAATCGGGTGGCGCAGTGGGCAGCGCTGACGATGTTCTCCTTGCCCCCGAGCAGGGGCACCAAATCCTTGGCTATCGCACTGATATTCATATTATTCCTCTTATGACCCGCCACGCTGGCGGGCCCTTGTCACATGAGAGTAGGGGCTGTTGACCCGGGCTTCTAGCCGCAGCTCAACAGCCGCTTGAGGCTGATCGCAAAAAGGCATCCAGTTCTGTGCGGGTCGGCAGTGCCGTCATGGCCCCCTTGGCGGTGGTGGCGAGCGCCCCGCAGCCGTGAGCCTGAGCCAGGATGGCGGGCAGCTCGGCCAGCGTGGGCAACCGCTCGCCCTGTGCCAGCGCCGCCAGGAGACCGGCGACGAAGGCATCCCCCGCCCCCGTGGTGTCGAGCGGGGTCACCTTGGGCCCCACCCACTCCAGCAGCTCGCCCTCGAGGCGGGCCACCACTCCGGCCGCCCCCCGGGTCACCAGCACCAGCGCCGGGCCTGATATGGTGGCGAGCCCCGCGACCAGCTCATCCTCGCCGCTCAGCAGCTGCAGCTCGTCAATCGAGAGCTTGACCACATCCGCCAGCGCTATGGTATGGCGCACCACTGGCAGCATCTCGGCGGGGTTTCCCCACACCTCGGGCCTCAGGTTGGGGTCGAAACAGACCCGTCCCCCCGCGTCCTTGATGGCTGCCATGGCCTGCAGGCAACTACCGCGCACCGGTTCGTTGGCAAGGGCGATGGAGCAGGTGAGCAACCACTGGCTGGCCTGGAAGCCGGGCAACTCATCCGGGGTCAGAAACTGATCCGCACTGGGGCGCACCATGAAGGTGAAGCTGCGCTCCCCCACTTCATCGAGCTCCACCAGCACTGTGGAAGTTCGATGATCAGGATCCGCCCGCAGACAAGCGGTATCCACCCCTTCCCTTGCCAGGGTATCGGCCATAAAGCGGCCAAACGGATCGGCGCCGACCCGGCCGATAAAGGCTGACTCGCCGCCGAGTCGCGCCACCCCGACCGCCACATTGGCGGGTGCGCCACCCGGGCACTTGAGGTAGTGCAGCTCCCCTTCCGGGATCAAGTCCACCACCGCATCCCCCATTACCCACACACGATTCGTCACCTTGCTACTCCACTGCTGCACAGGATTCATTGACAGGGCCGGGCCCTCATCTCTTGGCTTTCATTATCAGCTAAACCGATTTAGCAAACCAACAGATCCTGGCACCGGCTGCCATTTTTGTGATCGGGATAACGAACTAGAACCAGGTTTCCATCTGCACGCCAAAGTTCCACTCGCCACCGGCGGTGAAGTTGCTCTGGCCCATGGCATCGTCGCTGGCGTAGCTGTCGAGCTCGGATGACCAGTCCATCCAGCTGGCGAACACCCGCAGCTCCGGACGCTCGAAGAAGCCGGCGGTCTGTGCCTTGAAGGTAGGGGCGAAGGTAAGCTTGGTGAAGTTGCCGTTCACCGCCTGACGACCCTTGTAGCCCTTGGGATCCAGATCCATGTACTGCCATGCCGCCTCATAGACCAGCTCGACATTCTGGCTCAGCACCTGGGCCACCCGGGTATTGAGGGTCAGCCACTGGTATTCATCCCCTTTCACGTAACGATCCTGGCTCTGCTCTGCCAGCAGGGCCGGTGCGAAACGCCAGCGCGGGTTGAGGTCGGTAGCACCGAACACGGCGACCCGTACCGCATCGGCATCGGGCAGCAGTTCGCTGTCGGAACCCAAGCCCTTTAGCTCGGCACCCAGACCATGACCGTAGAGGATCGCCGCCTTGGAGAAGCCGGGGTTGATGCCAAAGAAGCTGTCGGCGTGATAAGCCACCAGGGTATGGGCCCCCTTGTCTGCCGCCTCGCTTCCCTTGCCACCGTCGTTGATGCGCTGTTCGTTGTCATTGGCCGAGAGGCCGTTCACCATCCACTGCCAGTTGCCGAAGCGGTTGTTCATGGTGAGGATGTAGCTCTCTATGTCCGACAGACCGCTGGCACTGATGTCGCCATAGTCGCGGCCATAGAGGGAGAAGTTCGCCTTCCAGCTGTCGGCCAGTTGCACGTCATAGACACCGCCACCGGTACCGGCCAGGAAGACCACGTCCGAGTCGAGCCAGTGGATGTCGAAGTTGTCCCGATCAAAGCGCTTGCCCGCCCACAGCACCGCATTCTTGAAAGCGCCATCGAAGCTCGCCAGATTGCCTATTTCGGCAAATACCTGGCGGGTATTGAGGCTCGAGTCGCTGGCGGTCCAGTCGTTGCTGGTCTCCACGCCATCTGCCAGCATCAGCTTGTAGCGTGCCCAGCTGCCGTCATCAAACGTCTGGGTCTTGAGCAGATTCGCTTCCATGTAGGTGTCGTCTTCGTTGCCAAGCCGGCCCACTGCGCCCCCCACTGACCCTGCCGGCGTGATGTAAGGGCCGCCCCGTCCACCGTTGCCATTGCCGTTGACCAGGAGGCCAGAGCGGGCATAGCCGTGAAACTCGAAGCCCTGTGCCCCCGCCGTCTTCTCATCCACCTTCTGGCTGCGGGTGTTAGCGACCTGGGCCTCCTCACTGGCCGCACTCGCCTTTATCTCGGCTTGACTGGCACGACTCTCCGCTGCCTCGGCTCTCGCTTCGGCCGCCTGTACCCGCGCCTCCAGCGCCGCCAGCCTGGCTTCGATACCGCCCTCCGCCGCCCACAGCGGGCTGCTCATCCCCAATCCCAGCGCCACTGCCAACGCCAATTTGCTCTTGAACTTGGTCATCTTCCTCACCTGTCGTGTGTTGCCCGGTCGGGCTCTGTTTTTATCGGCGAAGAGAGCATAGCTAAACCGCTTTAGCTAACTCAAGATGACAGCTAAACCGTTTCAGCCACTCTGTGAGCGGGATAACATTTGTTCAGAATGAATTGGCGGGAGTTGTGAGGTGGATCCCTCATCAGGATCCACTCAATAACGAAGAGACGGGCCGAATGGCAGACAAAAAGAAAGCCGGCACAGAGGCCGGCTTTGCTGGGATGCGCTGAGATCAGCGGGTCAGGTCGTCGAAGAAGCGTTTCACCCCTTCGAAGAAACCTTCCGATCTCGGCTTGTGGGTCTTGGCGGCGGCACCGCTGAACGATTCGTCCAGCTGGCGCAACAGCTCTTTCTGAGACTCGGTCAGCTTGACCGGAGTCTCGATCACCACCTTGCACATCAGATCCCCCACCTGGCCGGAGCGCACTGACTTGACGCCCTTGCCCCGCATGCGGAACATCTTGCCGGTCTGGGTCTCGGGAGTGACCTTGAGCTTGACGCGGCCATCCAGGGTCGGCACTTCGATCTCGCCACCGAGCGCAGCAGCGGTGAAGCTGATGGGCACTTCGCAGTAGAGGTTGTTGCCGTCACGCACGAAGATCTCGTGCTCCTTGACGTGCACCTGTACATAGAGATCCCCGGCCGGAGCGCCCGCTTCCCCCGCTTCCCCTTCGCCGGAGAGACGGATACGGTCGCCGGTATCGACGCCCGCCGGGATCTTGACCGACAGCGTCTTGGTCTTCTGGTAACGACCTTCGCCATGGCACTTGCGGCACGGATCCTTGATGATCTTGCCGCGACCGTGACAGTGCGGACAGGCCTGCTGCACCGCGAAGAAGCCCTGACGCATCTGCACCTGACCGGCACCGTGGCAGGTCGGGCAAGTCTGGGCTGTGCTGCCGGTGTGGGCACCGGAGCCGTTGCAGACCTCGCAGTGGACCAGGGACGGCACCTTGATCTCTTTGGAGACACCGCGCACCGCCTCTTCCAGGGTCAGCTCCATGGTGTAGCGCAGGTCTGAACCCCGGGCCGGACCACGACGACCGCCGCCGCTGCGGCCACCGAAGATGTCGCCAAAGATATCGCCGAACGCATCACCGAAATCGGCACCGCCGCCAAAGCCACCGTGGCCACCGCCACCCTGGCTCTGATCCACGCCGGCATGACCATACTGGTCATAGCGAGCCCGCAGATTCTCGTCGGTCAGGATCTCATAGGCTTCCTTGACCTCTTTGAACTTCTCTTCGGATGCGGCATCACCCTGATTGCGGTCCGGGTGAAACTTCATCGCCAGACGCTTGTACGCCTTCTTGATCTCGCGCTCATCGGCACCTTTCGATACCCCGAGCACTTCATAGAAATCGCGCTTTGACATACTGATCCTGTTGCTACGTAAACAGTTATGCAGACGGGCGTTGGTCACCCAACGCCCGTAAATTCATCGATCAAGCCGATGGGTAGAGCGGGCTCTACCCATCTGGGTGTGGCTTATTTCTTGTCGTCTTTCACTTCTTCGAACTCGGCATCGACCACGTCGTCGTCAGCCTTGGAAGAAGAGGACTGGTTGGCATCGGCGCCAGCACCCTGAGCCTGGGATTGCTGCTGGGCAATCTCCATCAGCTTCTGGGACGCTTCCAGCAGAGCCTGCTGTTTGGCTTCGATGACAGCCTTGTCGTCACCCTTGATGACGGCTTCCAGCTCGCTCAATGCAGTCTCGATCTTGGTCTTGTCGTCGGCAGGCAGGGCGTCACCGGCTTCGGTGATCTGCTTGCGTACAGAGTGGACCAGACCGTCAGCCTGGTTGCGAGTCTGCACCAGCTCTTCAAACTTCTTGTCTTCGGCAGCGTTGGCTTCTGCCTCGCGTACCATGCGTTCGATCTCTTCATCAGACAGACCGGAGGAAGCCTGGATGGTGATCTTCTGCTCCTTGTTGGTCTCCTTGTCTTTGGCAGAGACGTGCAGGATACCGTTGGCATCGATGTCGAAGGTCACTTCGATCTGCGGCAGGCCGCGCTGAGCCGGACGAATGCCTTCCAGGTTGAACTGGCCCAGGGACTTGTTGTCGCTGGCGCGCTTGCGCTCACCCTGCAGCACGTGAATGGTCACGGCAGACTGGTTGTCTTCGGCAGTGGAGAACACCTGGGACTTCTTGGTCGGGATAGTGGTGTTCTTCTCGATCAGCGCAGTCATGACGCTGCCCATGGTTTCGATACCCAGAGAGAGCGGGGTCACGTCCAGCAGCAGTACGTCGGTCTTCTCACCGGACAGTACGGCGCCCTGGATGGCAGCACCCATGGCCACGGCTTCGTCCGGGTTGACGTCTTTACGCGGCTCTTTGCCAAAGAACTCGGCAACGGTCTTCTGCACCATAGGCATACGGGTCTGACCGCCCACCAGGATGACGTCGTCGATCTCGCCGACTGCCAGACCAGAGTCTTTCAGGGCAGTACGGACAGGCTCCAGCGAGTCTTTCACCATGTCTTCCACCAGGGATTCCAGCTTGGCGCGGGTCACCTTGATGTTCATGTGCTTGGGACCTGTGGCATCTGCAGTGATGTACGGCAGGTTCACGTCGGTCTGCTGAGCAGAAGAGAGCTCAATTTTGGCTTTCTCGGCGGCATCTTTCAGACGCTGCAGGGCCAGCTGGTCGTTGCGCAGATCGATGCCCTGCTCACGCTTGAACTCATCTACCAGATAGTTGATGACACGGTTGTCGAAGTCTTCACCACCCAGGTGGGTGTTACCGTTGGTCGCCAGTACTTCGAAGGTGGTTTCCCCTTCGACTTCGTCGATCTCGATGATGGAGATATCGAAAGTACCGCCACCCAAGTCATACACGGCAACCTTGCGCTCACCCTTGACCTTGTTCACGCCGTAGGCAAATGCCGCTGCGGTCGGTTCGTTGATGATGCGTTTTACATCCAGACCGGCGATGCGACCGGCATCCTTGGTAGCCTGACGCTGGGCGTCGTTGAAGTAGGCCGGCACTGTGATAACGGCTTCGGTCACCGGCTCACCCAGATAATCTTCGGCGGTCTTCTTCATCTTCTTCAGCACTTCGGCAGAGATCTGCGGCGGTGCCATTTTCTTGCCCTTCACTTCCACCCAGGCATCACCGTTGTCAGCCTTGGCGATGGCGTACGGCATGATCTTCAGGTCACGCTGCACTTCTTCATCTTCGAAACGGCGACCGATCAGACGCTTGATGGCGAACAGTGTGTTCTTCGGGTTGGTGATGGCCTGACGCTTGGCCGGCTGACCAACCAGGATCTCGCCATCATCGGCATAGGCAATGATGGACGGAGTAGTACGATCGCCTTCTGCGTTCTCGATCACGCGAGCAGTGTCGCCATCCAGAATAGCGACGCAGGAATTGGTAGTACCCAGGTCAATACCGATGATTTTACCCATTTGACGAATCTCCAAATACTTTGAATAAACTGGCGAGGAACTCGCCTTAATGCGTTAACGGCTAGGTGGGGGCTGCCAGTGTGGCTTTCAAGCTCCCGGCATCAAACTTTTTGTGCCGCCGTGGCCTTGGAACCTATATGGGGTCTCAAGTTGACGCTTCAAGCCCTGCCCTCAAAAAACCGCACATTCTTGCCTTGTTTACGGAAGAATGCTTGCCAAATGACACCAAAAATAAGCAGTTGGTGCCGCAACCAATAAAAAGCCCGCCGAGCGGCGGGCTCAGCACAGCGATGGCAATCAGGCTGGCGCCTTGGAGACCATCACCATGGCCGGACGGATCACCCGACCGTTGAGCTCGTAGCCCTTCTGCATCACGGCGATGACAGTGTTCGGTGCCAGCTCGCCATTTTCGATCATGCTCATCGCCTGATGGGCATTGGGATCAAACGGCTGATTGAGCGGATCAAGCGGATTCAGACCAAACTTGGCCACGCCGCTTTGCATCGATTTCAGGGTCAGCTCGACCCCTTCGATCATCGGCTTGAGCTCTTCGCTCTCCTTGTCGGCCAGCTCGATGGCGCGCTCCAGGTTGTCCAGTACCGGCAACAGTTCGGCGGCAAATTTCTCCAGCGCAAACTTGTGGGCCTTCTCCACATCCTGGGCGGCACGGCGACGCAGGTTTTCCATTTCGGCGACGGCACGAATGGCACGCTCACGCTCTTCATTGGACGCCAGCTGGGCGGCTTCCAGTTGGGCCTCCAGCTCGGCAATGCGGGCCTGCTCGGCTGTCACTTCACTGTCTACATCGGTCGGCTCGACTGGCTGGGCTTCCACTTGCTCCATCGTTTCAACCTTTTGTTCTTCGTGGTTCATGACATCTCCAATTTCAGGGTTGCTTATGAGGGGCTGCTGACGTTCGGGTGCGAGACAAGTCGGCAACAGACCCTGTAATGGCGCTATTATGGGGACGCAGCCTCGGCTTTCAAGGGGAAAAAGGCGCTATCGTCGCCAATGAGCCGCACCGACAGGCAAATTGCCACTTTTCCCGGTACGATGGCGCGAGCAGAACGCTGGCAGCAGACAAATCCCCCACAAAGCGGGGTATACTCCCCCCAATACTCATCCCAGACCCGACAGACTATGGATTCTCCGTTCAAAACCATTGCCCTGATTGGCAAACCCCACCACGAAGGGGCCAACCAGACCCTGACCGGCTTGCATCAGTATCTCACTACCCGTGGTTTCAAAGTGCTGGTCGAAAGCCGGGTCGCCCACACCCTCGGCATCATGGATGAAAACGTGATGGATCTGGTCCAGCTTGGTGAGCAGGCGGACTTGGCCATCGTCGTCGGCGGGGACGGCAACATGCTGGGGGCGGCCCGGGTGCTGTCACGGTTCGATGTGGCGGTGATCGGGGTCAACCGGGGCAATCTCGGCTTTTTGACCGACCTGTCGCCGCAGGATTATCTGCTGCCGCTGGAGCAGGTGCTTTCCGGCCACTACAAGAGTGAACACCGCTTCTTGCTGGAAGCCGCCGTCTATCGTCACGGGGAGCGCAAATCGAGTAACCTGGCGGTGAACGAAGCCGTGCTGCACCCGGGCAAGATAGCTCACATGATCGAGTTCGAGGTCTATATCGATGGCAGCTTTATGTATAGCCAGCGCTCGGACGGCATCATAGTCGCCACCCCGACCGGCTCCACCGCCTATTCGCTATCGGCGGGCGGCGCCATCCTCACCCCCAAGCTCAACGCCATCACGCTGGTGCCCATGTTCCCGCACACCCTGAGCAGCCGCCCCATAGTACTGGATGCGGACAGCGAGGTGCGCCTGCTGGTCTCACCGGACAATCAGGATGATGCCATGCAGGTGAGCTGCGACGGTCAGGTGACACTGGCGGTACACCCGGGGGACGAGATCCTCATCAAAAAGAGCAAGCACAAGCTGCACCTGGTGCATCCGCTCGATTACAGCTACTTCCACGTGCTGCGCAACAAGCTCGGCTGGGGCAGCAAGCTGTTCTAAGCCTCTTTTAACGTCCCCTGCTCATCCTGTTGCGGGCCGACTCTTTACTGTATGGAAAACCAGTATATACTGGATGCATACACAGTAATGTTGGCCCATACAGGATGAGACCATGCTGACCCAGCTGACCGTCAACAACTTCGCTATCGTCAAGTTTCTCGAACTCGATCTGCAACCCGGCATGACCTGCATCACGGGTGAGACGGGTGCCGGTAAATCCATCGCCATAGACGCACTCGGCCTCTGTCTGGGTGAGCGGGCAGAGGCCAGCATGGTGCGCCCCGATAGCGACAAGACAGAGGTCAGCGCCCGTTTCCTGCTGGACGGCAACCCCGCCGCCCGCGCCTGGCTCGCCGCCAACGAGCTGGAAAACGAAGGTGAATGCATAGTGCGGCGGGTGCTCTCTGCCGAAGGGCGCTCACGCAGCTACATCAACGGCGTGCCCGTCCCCCTGACCCAGCTTAAAAATCTCGGTCAACTGCTGGTCAACGTCCACGGCCAGCACGCCCACCAGCTCCTGCTCAAACCCGACTACCAGCTCAGCTTGCTGGATGGCTATGCCGGCCATCACCTGCTGCTGGAAGAAGTGCGCCAGCATTATCAGCTCTGGCGTCAGCTGCAAAACGAGCTCAATCGCCTCAAGGCCGAACAGCAACAGCGGGAAGCCCGCCGTCAGCTCATCGAATATCAGGTGCAGGAGCTGGACGAATTTGCCTTGCAACCGGGGGAATTCGAGGCCATTGAAGAGGAGCATCAGCGGCTCGCCAACGGCACCGAACTGATGCAGGAGTGCGGCGCCTGTCTCGATCTGCTCTATGACAACGAAGAGACCACCATCGCAGGCCTGTTGCAGGTCGCCGTCGACAAAGCCGAGGGTCTGGTTGGCATGGATAGCCGGCTCACCCCTGTGCTGGAGATGCTGAACGAGGCGATGATAGGCGTGCAGGAGAGCCACAGCGAGCTGCGCAGCTATCTGGATCGGCTTGAGCTGGATCCGGAGCGCTTCACCGAGCTGGAAGCCCGTCTCTCCAAAGCCATCAATCTGGCCCGCAAACACCATGTCAAACCGGCCGAGCTGGCCCTGCATCATCAGGATCTGGCCAGTGATCTCGCCCGCCTCAACTCGGACGAAGAGCGCCTGGAAGGCATGGAAGATGAACTGGCCGAAGCCCGCCTTGCCTTCGTACAGGCTGCAGAGGCTCTGAGCCAGAGCCGTCAGCGTTACGCCGAGGAGCTCGGCACCAAGGTGACCGCCAGCATGCACGAGCTGGCGATGCCGGACGGCCGCTTCGCCATCGAGGTGCGGCCGGATGCCCAGAGCAGCCTGTCGCCGCTTGGCATCGATCGGGTGGAATTTATGGTCACCACCAACCCGGGGCAACCCATCCAGCCGCTGGGCAAGGTGGCCTCCGGCGGTGAACTGTCGCGGATCAGCCTCGCGATCGTCGTGATCAGCGCCCGCAAGGTCTCGACCCCCACCCTGATTTTCGATGAGGTGGACGTGGGGATCAGCGGCCCCACCGCCGCCGTGGTGGGTCGTTTGCTGCGCCAGCTCGGTGAATCCACTCAGGTCATGGTGGTCACTCACCTGCCCCAGGTAGCAGGCAAGGGCCACCAGCACATGGTGGTGAGCAAGCACACCGATGGCAAGACCACGGAGACCCAGATGCAGGCACTGGATCAGGGCGCTCGCCTCAAGGAGCTGGCTCGTCTGCTGGGCGGCGACCATATCACGGACAATACCCTGGCCAACGCCCGCGAGCTGCTTGCCTCCTGAGAAGGAACGCCCAACACGGCCAGTAAAAGGGGAACCTCACACCTGCGGGTGTGAGGTTCCCCTTCTTTATATGGCTATCTGACGTTGCGATCGCCCGATCCTCTCTTCTATTTTTCCCCACAAACCAGCCGCTTGGTTAGCCGGCATCCAGGGAACTCTCTGGCCCGGATCGAGTGTGGGAGCCAATCCTGGCTCAACCTCATAGCGCCGCACAGCAACAAGACTCGGCTCCGCGTGCCAGGTCTGGCTCCGTAACAAGGTGCTCGGGCAAGCCGACGCAACCAGCTCGGTGACGATGTGACCATCAAGGACGGTGCAAGTCATCCTGGTTGCCATGATCAGCACCGACGCATAGAGTGAGACCAGGTCGGGAGCAAAAACCCGTGCGCCTTCACCTGTTTTATCTGCCCCCTTGTCCGGCCAGCGTCCTTGCGCGGTCGACCAGGCGCCTCCAACTTCAGGAATGCCTTTATGCTCCACGTGTTTGGTCACAAGAACCCTGATAGCGACAGCATCTGCACCGCTCTGGTCACCGCCGACTGGCTCAATGGTCAGGGCAGACCGGCCCAGGCCTATGCACTGGGTGACCCCATCGCCGAGACCCGCTTCATTCTGGAAACCGCCGGGGTCGATGCCCCGCCCCTGCTGCAGGGGAGTGTGGCCAACAAATCTGTGTTTCTGGTCGATTTCAGCGAACTGGAGCAGGGGCCAGAGGGCCTTGCCGAGGCAGACGTGCAAGGGCTGATCGATCACCACAGGATCGGCACTCTTATCACTCGGGGCCCCCTCGATGCCTGGATCCGTGCTGTAGGTTGCAGTGCCACTGTGCTGCTGGAGCTGATGGGCTATGACAACCTCTCCCGTACCCAGGCTCGCCTGCTGCTGGGCGCCATCATCAGCGACACCTTCAGCCTCACCTCGCCGACGACCACGCCCCGTGATCGCGCCGCTGTCAATGCGCTGCTGCCCCTGGCCGATCTGGCGCTGGAACCCTTCGCACAGACCCTGCTGGAACGCCGCACCCAGTTAGGTGATGCTCCCCTTGCCGAGCTGCTCATCGCCGATGAGAAGGCGTACCAGATTGCCGGTTACACACTGTCTGTCAGCCAGATATGCGTGATGGATCCGGCACAGCTTCAGTCACGGCAAGCAGAGCTGGTTCAGGCCATGCAGGCCCGGCTGGAACAGGACAAACTGGATGCCTATGTGTTGATGCTGACCGATCTCGCCAAGGGGAACAGCCTGCTCTATTTCGCCAGCAACGGCATCTTGCCCGATCAACCCATCCATCTGGCCGGTGCCGTCAGCCGCAAGAAGGAGGGTCTGCCCTGGCTGGCCCACTATCTGTCAACAGACCCGGTGTGATGCCAAGTGGCAGGGAAGCGGTACACGCCGGGTTCCCTGCCCTCTCTTTCTACCCCATGGCTTTGACACGCCACCTCGGTCGGCATGCGACTTCTTCTGTACGCCCTGTCGTCAACTTCCCTCATCCTGCTTGTTCGTGCTCACTGCGTCACGCGATACTCAGATAGAGACCAGGCAGCATGATTCAGATATGTAGCGCTTGCTGACCATGCAAACATGCTAAAAAAATACCATTTTTATCCGCAATTCCCCCGCAAACCGTCAAATATCCGGGATCCCTTCATTCTCCATTCAACTCGGTCTGTTATGCTGATGTAAACGAACATGGTTTTACTATGCATCACCGACAGAGGGTGACGCCAGACGACCAGGACATGTTAGCGCCATACCATATATATAGCGGGAACACAGTGGTAAGAGACACACCTGGTGTCTCTGGTGACCCGCGTCATGCCAAGGAGAACTGCTTATGACCTCAACCCATATTGTGCTCTTGCTGGAAGGCAAGGATTACGAGCAGGATACGCTGGCCAAAGCAAGCCGGTTGGCACAGAGCATGGGCACTGAGCTGACCCTGCTGCACCTGACTCACAGCAGCAAGGTGCGCCGCGAAAGCCTGTCGCTGTCCGAAGAAGAGCGCAGTGCCCAGGGCACATTGGATGCCAAGGCCATCATCAGTGAACTCATCACCACCTTGCAGCATCCGGTGGATTATCAGTGCCTGGTGGTCGATGACGTTGTGTCGGACCTGAAGCGCTGGCTGGCTTCACACCCGACGGATCTGCTGCTGGTGGGCAGCCGCCATCACTGGATGGAAGGATCCCTGGCCCGTCTGCTCATCTACAAGCTGCCGATCGATATCCAGATCTGCCACGAACCCTACGTAGAGCAGCTCAAAGCCGTCAGCTAACCTGACAGGCGCCCGCCCAAGTGGTGGGCGCCTCATCTCCCCTCGTCCCCTCTTGTTGCCGTCAACACCCGCACTTTTCCCGTTCGCCACGCGACTTGCTCATTGCCGCCACCTCTGCCAAGCCCGCTGGCAGCCTCACTATTGACAAGCCTGTCTACATGTTTCCTTACATATTCATCGCTGTTTTTTAAGCCTCGTTTGCTGCAGGATATTGCCCTTGCATGCCTTCGCACGTTTCATTCAGGTGATAAATGAACATAACTCCCAAGCAGAGAAAATTTGCCCTGCTCGCACTCATCCCCCTGGCCGCCATCACCTGGCTGGCCTGGCCGAATACGACCCCGGACCCGGTGCTGAGCGCGCCAGTGACCCGCCAGGATGTGGAGCAGACGGTGCTGGCCAGCGGCGTCTTGCAAGCCATAGAGCAGGTGGATGTGGGTGCCCAGGTCTCGGGTCAGGTGACCTATCTGGCCGTCGAGGCGGGACAGAGCGTCAAGCAGGGTGACCTGCTGGCCGAGATAGATCCCCTGATCGCCCAGAACAACCTCAAGACTGCAGAGGCGGATCTCGCCAGTCGCCGTGCCCAGCTCAAGATCAAGCAGGCACAGCTCAAGCAAAACGAGCTGGCCTGGCGCCGTCAGCAGCAGATGTTCAAGCAGGAAGCCAGCTCCCGCGCCGATCTGGAGAACGCCGAAGCCCAGTTGGCGGTCACCCGGGCCGAGCTGCAGAGCGCCCAGGCCGAGATCGAGAATGCGCTGATCAAGGTGGATCGCACCAAGACGGAGCTGGGCTATAACCGCATTCTGGCCCCCATGGATGGCACAGTCGTCAGCATAGTGACCCGCCAGGGCCAGACCCTGGCCGCCAGCCAGACTGTGCCCACCCTGCTCAAGCTCGCCAATCTGGAAACCATGACGGTCAAGGCACAGATCTCTGAGGCGGATGTCACCCGGGTCAAGGCCGGCATGCCGGTCTATTTCACCCTGATGGGGGATGCGGATACCCGTTATCACGGCACCCTGCGCACGGTCGAACTGGCTCCCACCAACATCAACGAGCAGGCCACCAGCACCACGGCCACCAGCAATGCCGCCGTCTACTACTACGCCCTGTTTGATGTACCCAATCCGGATCACACCCTGCGAGTCGCCATGACCACGCAAGTCACCATAGTGCTCGGCGAGCGCAAGCAGGTGCTGACCATTCCACAGACGGCCCTTGGCAAGAAGCTGGGGGAGAACGAGTACGAAGTCACCCTGATCAAGGATGACGATCAGAAAGAGACACGCCGCATCAAGACCGGCATGAAAGATGACATCAAGGTCGAGGTAGTCAGCGGCCTCACCGAGCAGGACAAGGTCAAGCTGGGTCAAAGTGCTCCCGTCAACGGCCCCGATGTGGAGATGATGTTGTGAGTGAGCCCCTGATCCAGCTCAAAGGGATAGAGCGACGCTACCAGAGCGGAGAGCAGGAGGTTACCGTCCTGCATCCGCTGGATCTGACCATTGAAGCGGGTGAGATGATCGCCATCGTCGGCGCCTCCGGCTCCGGCAAATCCACCCTGATGAACCTGCTAGGCTGCCTGGATCGCCCAAGCGCGGGCCAGTATCTGTTTCGGGGGCAGGACACCGCCACTCTGGATGCCCTCTCCCTGGCCCGGTTGCGCTGTCACCACTTTGGCTTCATCTTTCAACGCTACCATCTGCTGCCACACCTCAACGCCGCCGCCAACGTGGAGATCCCGGCCGTCTATGCCGGCACCTCCCGCCCCGATCGGCAGGCGCGATCCAACGCATTGCTGACACGGCTGGGCTTGAGTGATCGCAGCCATCACACCCCGGGGCAGCTTTCCGGCGGTCAACAGCAGAGGGTCAGCATTGCCCGGGCACTGGCCAATGGCGGTGAAGTGATCCTGGCGGACGAACCCACGGGTGCCCTCGACAGCCAGAGCGGCAAGGAAGTGATGGCCATTCTCAAGGAGCTGCACGCCCAGGGCCACACCATTATTCTGGTGACCCACGACATGGCAGTGGCCAGCCACGCGGATCGCATCATCACGCTGCGCGATGGCAGGGTGCTGGAAGACAGCGGCAAACCGGCCACGACCACTGCCCACCTCCCGGCCGCCTCCCCCGCCGCCAGAGCGAGCGGCAACGACTGGGATCGCTATCGCGAGGCGGGACGCATGGCGCTGCACGCCATGCTGGCACACCGGATGCGCACCTTCCTCACCATGCTCGGCATCATCATAGGCATAGCCGCCGTGGTGAGCGTGGTCGCGCTCGGTCAGGGGGCCCGTGCCAAGGTGGTCGACCAGATCAACGCCATGGGCACCAACACCATCGACATCTTCCCTGGCAAGGATTGGGGAGACGAGAAGGCTGCCAGCATCCAGACCCTCAACAAGCGGGATCTCGATGCGCTGCTCGGCCAACCTTATCTGGAAGGGGCCAGCCCCCAGATTGCCTCGTCGGGTCAGCTGCGTTATCGCAACAAAACCAGCAGTGGCAGCATAGTGGGAGTCGGCAGCGACTTCTTCCGGGTCAAGGGGATGAAGCTCACCAGTGGCCGCCTGTTTGACGAGCGCGACATCCAGAACCGGGCCGCGGTGGCAGTGGTGGATGGCAAGACCATAGAGAGCCTGCTTGGCAAGGAAGATCCGGTCGGTCAGGTGGTACTGGTCGGCACCCTGCCGGTGCGCATCATTGGTGTGGTGGAAGAGGAGACGGGGTTTGGCCGCAGCAGCCAGTCAGTGAACGTCTGGCTGCCCTACAGCGCCGTGATGAGCCGCCTCATCTCCCAGAACCACTTCAGCCAGCTCACCATTCGGGTCAAGGACGGGGTGCAACCCGCCCTTGCCGAACAGGCTGCCATCGAACTGCTGACCCAGCGCCACGGGGTGAAGGACTTCTTCACCTTCAGCAGCGACAGCATCATAAAATCGGTGGAGAAAACCACAGCCACCATGACGCTGCTGGTCTCCGCCATCGCGGTGATCTCCCTCATCGTCGGCGGGGTCGGGGTGATGAACATCATGCTGGTCTCGGTGGTGGAGCGTACCCGCGAGATAGGGATCCGCATCGCGGTCGGCGCCCGCCAGTCCGACATTTTGCAGCAATTTCTGATCGAGGCCGTGATGGTCAGCCTGCTCGGGGGCATGCTCGGAGTCGGCGTCTCCCTGTTCATCGGCCTGCTCTTCTCCCTGTTCGTGGAGAGTATTCAGATGCAGTTCTCGCTCTTTTCCATCCTGATGGCGTTTGGTTGCTCCTCGCTCATCGGGATCCTGTTTGGTTACCTGCCCGCCCGCAATGCCGCCCGGCTCGATCCGGTCGAGGCGCTGGCGAGGGAATGACGATGCACAACTTATCCAAACTGGCGCTCTGCCTGGCCCTTGCTGCTGGCGTGAGCGCCTGCAGCCAGCAGAGCACCTATCACAGACAAGACCTAGTACTGGCTCCGAGCTGGCAACAGCCGGATGACGGCCTCACCCGGCAGCAGGCCGGCCTCTGGTGGCAAGGGTTCCATGATCCGGCGCTGGATCAGCTGGTGGAAGCCGTGCTGGCCGCCAACCCGGACATGCAGGTCGCCGGGTTGAGGCTCAGGAGCGCACTGCTGGGCGCAGATTTTGCCGATACCAACCAGACCCCCTCGGTCAGTGCCAGCCTGGGGGCCAGCGGCACCAAAAATCTGAAAGATGGCAGTGCCAGCAGCAGCATGGGCCCCTCTCTCACCCTCAGTTATGAGGTGGATCTCTGGGGTCGGCTCGCCTCGGCGCGGGATCAGGCGAGCTGGGAAGCCCAGGCTTCCGCCCAGGATCTGGCGGCCACCCGCCTGATGCTGATCGGCAAGGCGCTGGAGCAGTACTGGCAGCTGGCCTATCTCGGCTCGGCCATCACACTGGGCGAGCGGCAATTGGCAAACTACACCCGCGCCGAACAGCTGACCCAGGCCAAGTACCAGGCCGGCGCCATCACCCGGCTCGATCTGGTACAGGCAAGCCAGCAGAAGGCCAACAAACAAGCTGAGCTCACTTCGCTCTTGATGCAGCAGGAACAGGCCCGCAACGGGCTGCGCCTCTTGCTTGGGCGCAGCAGCGGACCGCTGGAATTTGCCCCGACCGCGCTGACGACGACCCCGGTGCCATCACTGGCGGTCGGCATTCCAGCGGATGTGCTGGCACGGCGCCCCGACGTGCGCGCCGCCGAGTTGCGCCTGCGCAAAACACTGGCAAAAGGGGATGAGATCCGCACCGGTTTCTATCCCTCATTGAGTCTCACCGGCGGTGCCAGCAGCACCTCGGACACCCTGACACAGGTATTGCAAAATCCGGTGGGCACTCTGGGTGCCAGCCTGGCGCTGCCTTTCCTCGAATACAACAAGACCCGGATCTCCATTGCGAGCTCAGAGCTTGATTACCAGATTGCCGAAACCGAATTTCGCAAGCAGCTTTATACCGCCCTGGTCGAGGTGGAAGACGGCCTGGCCGCCCGCCATCACGGCGAGCAGCGCCTGAACTATCTGGCCGAGCAGCTGACGTTTGCCAAAGAGGCAGAACGGCTTGCTCGGGCTCGCTTCCAGGCCGGTGCCACCGGGGTACAACCCTGGCTGGATGAGCAGAACCGCCTGTGGGAGGCCGAGCTTTCCTTGCTCAACCAACAAAAGGAGCAGCTCAATACCATGGCCAGGATCTACAAGGCGCTGGGGGGCAGTGATCGCAGCTGAGCCAGCGCGCTCGACACCGCCTCTCATGCCATGAGAGGCGGTGCTTTTTCCCCCTCTTGATGTCCCCTTCCTGATTGCCTGTCACACAAAGCAATTGATAATAGTTTTCATTTAATTAAAAATGGGCGCCATTGTCAGTCAGGAGTATTCATATGTCTCAGCCCACCCCGGTCAATCGCCCTCGTCTACTCACGGTCAAACACGTCCGGGATGTGAGCCCGCACCTGCGCCGAGTCTGCCTGACCAGCCCGGAACTCGCTGACTACCCCTTCACCTGCGGTGGCGCCCATATCAAGATCATGCTGCCACAGCCGGGCCAGCCCCACGCCGTACTGCCCACGCCCACCCCGCAAGGGCCGCGCTGGGAAGACCCGAGCCAGCGCCCCATCATGCGCACCTTCACCATACGGGCATTTCGTCGCGAGGCACTGGAGCTGGACATCGACTTCGCGCTGCACGGCGATGCCGGCCCCGCCAGCCGCTTTGCCATGCAGGTCAAACCCGGCGATCTGCTTGCCATCTCTGGCCCGGGTGGCCCGGATCCCATGCTGCAGCCCGCCCGGCACTACTACATGGTGGGTGACCTCACCTCCCTGCCCGCCATCAGCGCCATGGCCGAGGTAATGCCCGCCGACGCCCGGGGCCATATCGCCCTGCTGGTACCCTATCAGGAAGATGTGCAGGATCTGTCGCTACCCGCCGGCGTGACTCTGCGCTGGTTTATCGGCACCCCCGAGCAGACTGAGCCACTGGTGGCGTATCTCACAGCCCTGCCGATGCAGGAGCAGGCGAGCTACTTCTGGTTCGGCGGTGAAGAGGGGCTGGTGGTGCCATTGCGCCGTCACGTCAGGCGCACCCTGGAGGTGGATCGCACTCGGGTCTACGCAGTCCCCTACTGGCGCCACGGCAAAGATGAAGAGGCCTATCACCACGCCCGTCACGATGTGATGGACAGCTGACCTGCCCATTTTTTCCTTGGAATATCAAGCTCATGGCCTGCCGGTCATGGGCTTGATTGCTATGTGCACTCCCCTGATTTGCTCCTTGCCCCCCATTGTGGTGATCCGAGCGGTTGTGCTTGATTTGATGCAAACAACCAGATAATGATAATCACTCTCAACAATAAACCGTGATGACGCCCCATTGCAGCCTCTCTCCATGCCCTGGGTTTGGATGTGGAGCGCACGTCATTCACTCCCGTTTGCACAGCAAGGTAATCCAGATGGCAGTTTTGAACTCAGTAATGCGCGCCTTCGCGGTGGAGGCACTTCCCACTCCTGCCGACCTGTTGGCACTTCATCCCTGTCCCAGCGAGGTTGCAGCACAGATCGATCACCATCGCCAGCAGGTTCGCCAGATCCTGACAGGAGAAGACGATCGCCTGCTGGTGGTGATAGGTCCCTGCTCCATCCACGATCCCCTCGCCGCCCTCGATTACGCACAGCGACTGGTAAGGCTGGCCGACGCCTATCAAGACAGGTTGCAGATAGTGATGCGCACCTATTTCGAGAAGCCACGCACCACAGTGGGCTGGAAGGGGCTGGTATTCGACCCCCATCTGGATGGCAGCAACGACATAGGTCATGGCCTGCAGCTGGCACGTCAGCTGCTGCTCGACATCAACCGTCTGGGGTTGGCCACCGCCACCGAGTTTCTCGATACCACCAGCTTCCTCTATCTTGCCGACCTCATCAGCTGGGGAGCCATCGGCGCCCGTACCACCGAATCCCAGGTGCACCGTCAGCTGGCCTCGGCGCTGCCCTGTCCTGTCGGCTTCAAGAACGGCACGGATGGCAATATCCGGGTCGCCATCGATGCAATTCAGGCCAGTGAAGCCTCCCATCTGTTCACAGCGCCGGGCAGTCAGGGCGGCATTGTGGTGATCAAGAGCGAAGGCAATCCCGCAGGCCACATCATATTGCGTGGCGGCACCCGCCCCAATTATCACCAGAGCGACGTGGAGGATGCCGCCGAACGTCTTACGCGGCAGGGGCTCAGCCACCGCCTGATGGTGGATTGCAGCCACGGCAACAGCCAGAAACTGCACAAAAATCAGATCCGGGTGGCAGGTGAGCTCTGCCGTCAGCTGGGGGAAGGCAGCGACGCCATCGCCGCCGTCATGGTCGAGAGCTTCTTGCAAGGGGGCAGCCAGAAGCCTGCACCATTGAACGAACTCGCCTATGGCCAGTCGGTCACCGACGCCTGCCTGTGCTGGGACGATACCCAGACCCTGCTCGCCATGCTGGCCGAGGCTGTCGAGTTACGTCGCCAGAGCCGGACCCCACGCCAGCCCGGAACGGTACACTGGGATGCCCAATTGGCCAGCTGAACAAGAGAAGGCTCCCCCAGCGGGAGCCTTATTATCTGCAAGTCCCGTCATTACCATTTAGTCCGCCAGGTCGCCAAATAAAATGCTCCAGACTTATCCGTTCAGGATAAAGACCATAGGGTGCGGGCTTTGGATGGGATAAAGAAAATATCCGTGCTACCTCTCTTCTTTCTTCACTCGATGACCAGCAACTGGCATACAGGCTCCCCTTTACACCATGTCAGATAAAACTGAAAAACATGCCAGTTAATGGAAAAAGCCCTTCGATGAGTAAAAAGAATCGTAGCTTGCTTGCGGGCAGCTTAATGCCCCTAATTTTCTGGGGAATGGTAGAGGCGAATATACAATGGGCTGTATGAGTCCAGTGACTCGTCTCTATTGGTCGTCGGTGAACTGCTGGCAATACAAGATGGGGAAACCACAAGCCGATGCACACATGACAATTAATCGTCCAATAAGGGAGGCAAGCATCACGGCTGACAGTATGCTGTCGCACTGCGACAAACAGGGACGGCACAAAGTGAGGAGGGAATTGACAGGAGAATACTTCGGTGAATACAAATAATAATGCCGCCTCGCGGGCGGCATCATTCATGATCGATCCGGTGGATCAGATCAGGAAATCATTCAGATCCTTGCCCAGCGCAACTTGCTCGGCAATGGCTTTCGGCATACGGCCCTGGCCGGTCCAGGTTTTCTCCTGGCCATCTTCCTGATACTTGTACTTGGCAGGACGTGGTGCGCGCTTGCTCTTGGCGGCGCCAGCAGTAGCGGCTGGGGCAGCGGCACTGTTGATCAGCTCACGGGGATCAATACCGGCTTGCTGCAGCATTTCGGTGAACTCGCTCAGCTTGCGCTGACGCTCTTCCTGCTCGGCACGCTCTTGCTCAACAGACTCGGCGCGCTCGTTATATACCAGCTCAAACTTTTCTTTCGCTTCTTGCAGCTGTTCAAACGGCAATTCACGGATGGCAGCACGCAGGCTGCGAATGTTCAGCAGAACTTTCAGAAATTCGTTCATTACTTCCTCACAAAATTATTTTTGTTTGTCACAGGGATAACACAGCTTGAGAATAGCATGCCTGTTTGATAACAACATACTGTTTTTATAGTTCCTGTCACTTTCTTAACAAAAACGATTGGCTGAATATGCCAGCAACTTTATTCACTCGTTGCTCATTGTCGTAACCGCCGTGATCGCTCACCACACAATTCTCCCCGGCGTGCCTGACAAATAGACGGACACACCCTGGCATATTTCTCATCACACTTATGTCAGCTATTTTCACAATTGGCCATTGTGGTTAAAACCTGTACCACTCAGACGAGGCTCAAGGTAGACGAATGGCGCTATATATTACTGCCCCATAGCGCCCCATGCCTGCCATCCCTATATTCTCACCCTCGCGCTTCACATCATGTTATTTGAGGATCAATCGACGCCAGGGGCCTGTGATCTCGCAGTGACCCGTTTCCTCCGTATTCTGCCAGCCGAGGCGATGATAAAAGGCCAGAGCAGAGGTATTGTGGGTCGCTACCTTGAGTGAGGCAGGCTTCCTACAAGCCGCCAACCCCTGGGTCAGCAGTGCCCGCCCCAGCCCCTGACCATGCCAGTCGGCCGACACGTAGAGATGGTGCACGAAGCTCTCATCTCCCCAGATGGAAACAAACCCGCAAGGGGTGCCACCCTGTTCAGCCACCCAGAGCTGCTCGCCCCGGGTATGCTCGCCGAAATCCTCCAGCCGAAAGTGGGAAGGGTCGACCCAGTGAAAGGTCTGACGCCGCCCTTTCAGGTACAGCTGCGCCAATTGGTGAATATCCGTCTCTCGCATGACTCTGATCATCAGGCCTTCCTTCGTCACTATTATCACTTGGCAACACTGTCGGATGGATCGACACACAGTGTCAAATATCATGGTCAGAATAACGACCGACCGATGGCACGGGTGTGACACACCTCTGTCCATTTTATCGCCCATGGGGCTATACTGCCTGAGTCCCATGTATGGATGGTTTGAGGCTCGCTGATTTATGGATAACAAGCAGATAGAAGGTAACATCTTTGTTCCGGCCCATATCGACGATGTCTGGCGTGCCTGGACAACCGAGAGCGGCCTGCGCAGCTTCCTGGCGCCGGAATGCCTGATGGTGCCCGAACCGAATGGTCCCTTCGAGATCTATTTCAGGCCCGATGCCCCGCTGGGTGAACGTGGTAGCGAAGGCTGTCGGGTGATGGCCGTCATGCCCCACGACCTGCTCAGCTTCAGCTGGAACTTTCCGCCCTCCCTGCCCCATATTCGGCTGCAAAAAACTCAGGTCAGCCTGCGTTTTGTGCCTGAAGGTCAGGGCACTCGCCTCTACTTCCTGCAAAGCGGCTGGGCAAACGATCCTGACTGGGATCAAGGCTATGCCTATTTTCGGGAAGAGTGGCTGGAAACCAGCCTGCCCCGCCTGCAGTATCGCTTCACCCACGGCCCCATCGACTGGAATAACCCGCCGGACAAGCAGCAACTGAAATCACTGGCTCAATAAGCCTCCATATCAAAACACCGCCAGCTGGCGGTGTTTTTTATATTCAATTAGCGGCAGTTCAACGCGGGTTTGTCATCCAGCAGCCAGGAAATCCAGCGCCGTTTTGAATTTAGAACAAACCCTTCATCTGCCTCAATGCCTTTTACTATGTAGCCATCTGCTGACAACTGTTCTGCCACCCCGGCAAAGTGCCATTCGTTACTATTAATACGCTCGCCCTTGAGCAAGGCGTCACTTAGCTGTTGATTCATCACAATGATCGACAGTCCCGTCACTGAGTCTATCCCCAGTCCGGTATTTGCTACCCGCCCAACCACAACCGGTACCTTGACTGTACAGTGGCGGCCTTCACTATCAGCTGTGGTGTAGCTCCCTTCACCAACTCGCCCCTGCATCCATAAAAGACTTCCCTGAGTCAAACGCTCTACCGACAATATACCCAGCGCCCCCTTGGGGAAATCATGAATATCAACAGTCTCGGCGAGCAGGACCGGACACGCCAGCATGAGCAACCATAGATAATGTTTCATTATGTCCTCCTCGCTGATTGAGCGTATGAGTCGCCTTGCTGCGAGAGAAAATAGATCAACACAAAGGGGCCGATGACAGGGACAAAAAAGACACAGCCCCACCATCCCGAACGATCAATATCGTGCAGACGGCGGACGACAAGTGCAACCACGGGAATGGCACTTGCCACGCCATAGCCCATATCTAGCCAGGTCATATCATCCAGACGTACATCCAGTGCGATACACATAAGAGTGACCAACAAATGCACCCACATGAACATCCAGAACTCCTTTCTGGAGGAGAAACCGGAAAAATCAAAGTAACGGCGCCACGCAAGTAAATAAAAAGAGAACATTCAGGGTATCTCCAGCGTTATTTGGTCACCCATCTTGGTGGCGAACGCGGCGTGAGACGTCCTGAAACCGGTTTTAGGACGTGCTAAAACCTGTCTTTGCCGTGACATTCTTCTTTACGTGGATGCGAACCGTTATGCTGGCATGACGTTATCTTTTCACTACCATGGCTGGGATCAGGATCAGTTATGCTCGCAATTCCCGTACCCTTCGTTGTCTCTCTAATGCTGGCCTTGCTGGCGGTGACCCTGTATGTGCGATTGGCCGAACAAGCAAAAACGGCTTGCCTGTTTTTGGCGCTCTGTGCGGCTATCACCGGACTTGTAGGACTTCGCTGGACTTTCGATATTGCTCTCTTCAGTTTTGCCCAGCCAATACTTGCATCACTCATCCCGGTCGCGGCCTGGCACATCTTTACCCGTGCCAGCACCGACACAGGCAGAATTGCTTATAAACATGCCACCGGGCCTATATTGGTGGTAATCAGCCTCTTTACTCACTCCTTTTTTGCGCTACCTCTGGATGAGATCCTCACTGCAATTTATCTGTTTTATGGTATTGCTCTGGTACGTTATTCCGCGAAGGAGCCGCTCCTCATCCATGTCTCGTTAAGTCATTGGGAAGGAGTAAAAAGGGCCGAAAACGCAGCGGGTTGGATGCTATTATTCTCTGCGGTGATCGATACCGCCATATCCATCGACTTTGCAGTTAATCAGGGCAAGTTTTCCCTTTATATTCTAACGCTAGGTCACTTGATACTGCTGCCAGCACTGGCACTTGCCGTAATCATGGTGGGTGTCAATACGCCATCATTTGATGAGGTTGGTAAACCAGAGAAACCGCATATATCCAAGGTGCCAAGCGCGGAACCATTGCTGACAGAAGAGCGTGCCAACGAGATTACCGTCATGCTGGATAAGCTGATGCAAGAAAAAGCAAGCTATCTCGATCCGGATCTGACATTGGCAATGCTGTCGCGCAAGCTGGGCATTCCCGCCAAACAGATCTCGACGGCGGTCAATCAGGTACACAAAAAAAGCATATCCAGAGTGATCAATGAATATCGTATCGAGCATGCAAAAAAAGCGCTACTGACGACAGATGAAACCGTCACCCAGATATTGATGAATGCGGGCTTCCAGACCAAATCCAACTTTAATCGCGAATTTTCTCGCCTAACGGGCCTGACACCCAGTGCATTCAGAAAACAAAGCGAAACGCAGTCCCGTTAATATGTTGCGCACCGTCATGTCAAACGGTCAGCCAAGCCCGACACTGACCGAAAAAGCCAATAAGCATCCTGAACACCAACGAGCAATAACGAGGCCCCAAAAATGGGAGGCGGGTGCTACTTGTGGGCTTTATGACCATCTTGAATGCCATGACGGCATTCTCTACAATGACGCACTTTTTACCCATTTCAGGTCATATTGATGAGCGATACCAACACCAAACCGGCACTGCCGGATCACCTTGCGGGCAACCCGCGCAGCCCGCACCATGTCGCAGCCTGTTTCGAACACCCGATCGGTATTCGACTCAATGGTAAAGAGCGCACCGATGTCGAAGAGTATTGCATCAGTGAAGGCTGGGTGAAGATCCCCTCCCCCAAGGCGCTGGATCGTCGCGGTCAGCCGATCCTGATCACCCTGAAAGGCACCGTTGAGGCCTACTATATCGAGTCCGTTTAACTGCTGCGGCCTGCCTCTTCGGCTTACCGAGCCAGCGGGGTCTGTCACTGCAGTCAACAACAAGGCCACCATAACGGTGGCCTTGTTGTTTCTGGCATCTGCCAAGGTGAACGACTTGCGGGCTGAATCAGCGGCGCTTACACCCCCAAGCGGTCGCGCAGGGTATACCAGGCGGCGCCAGCGGCGGTAAAGGGGATACGGAACAGGCGGCCACCGGGGAAGGGATAGTGCGGCAGCTTGGCGAAGGCATCGAAGCGCTCTGCCTGACCACTCAATACCTCGGAGAGCAGCTTGCCCGCCAGATGGGTACAGGTGACACCGTGGCCGCTGTAACCCTGCATGTAATAGATGTTGGGGCCGATACGGCCAAACTGTGGCAGGCGCGACAGAGTCAGCAGGAAGTTGCCGGTCCAGGTGTACTCCACCTTGACGCCAGCCAGCTGCGGGAAGGTCTTGAGCATCTTGGGGATGATCAGCCGTTCGATATCTGCCGGATCCCGCGCGCCATACACAACGCCACCGCCGTAGAGCAGACGGTGATCGCCGGAGGTGCGGTAGTAGTCGAGCAGGTAGTTGCAATCTTCCAGGCAGTAATTTTGCGGCAAGAGGGAGCGGGCGCGCTCCTCCCCCAGCACCTCGGTGGCGATCACCTGGGTACCGCAGGGCATGCTCTTGCCAGCGAGCTCGGGCACCAGGTTGCCGAGATAGGCGTTGCCAGCCACCACCACGAAGCGCGCCTTCACCGCCCCCTTGGCGGTCTTCACCAGTGCCGGTTGGCCCGGGGTGATGCTGGTGACGGCGGATTGCTCAAAAATCCGCCCCCCCTGCATGCGGATGGCTTCGGCCTCCCCCAGCGCCAGGTTGAGGGGGTGAATATGGCCGCCGCTCTTGTCGAGCAGGCCGCCGACGTAGCGATCACTCGCTACCACCTCGCGGATTCCGTCCCCGTCGAGCAGCTCCAGCTTGTCGTTGCCCCACTTCTGCCAACGGGCCTGCTGGGCTTTGAGCTCATGGAGCTGGCGCTCCGTCTCGGCGGCAAAGACGCCCCCCTCCTGCAGGTCGCACTGGATGTTGTAGCGTTTGATCCGCTCGCGGATGATCTGCCCCCCTTCAAACAACATGGAGCCGAGCAGCTTTGCCTGATCCGGCGGGCAGTTCGCTTCTATGGTGTCGATATCGCGGCTGTAGGAGTTGACGATCTGGCCGCCGTTGCGACCGCTGGCGCCAAAGCCCACCCGGGCCGCCTCCAGCACCACCACCGAATAGCCCTTTTCCACCAGATGCAGCGCACTGGAAAGGCCGGTGTAACCTGCCCCTATGATGCAGACATCGCACTCAAGCTGCTCGGTCAATGTCGGATAGGGTACGTGTTGATTGGCACTGGCTGCGTAGTAACTGTTTACATGCTCGGTCATGATCCCTGTTTCCTTACCGGTTCTTTTCCCAAACGAGACATAGTCTCGACACTAGAAGTTGGCCGGGGTATGGGCGCTGACGATGCGACAAGTCTGCCCCGACGGATTGCTGAAACTGTGGGGCTCGCCTGTGTCGATCACATAGCTGTCCCCGGCGCTGAGTGGATAGGTCTGCCCGGCCACCGTCAGGATCACAGACCCTTCCAGCACGGTACCGACCTCCTCCCCCAGATGCTTGACCTGGCCGCCAGTGTCGGTGCCGGGTGCATAGGTCTCCAGCATGAAGCCAAGCTGGCGACGATTATTGCCGTTGTGCACCAGCTTCATGGAAACCCCCTGACTGCCCAGTTCGATCAACTGCTCGGCCTTGATCACCACGCTTGGCGCACGCCCCTCCTCCTCGGCGAAGAAGCGCGACAGCGGCAGCTCATAGACGTTAAGCAGCTTCTGCAAGGAGGCCACCGACGGGCTCACCTTGTCCTGCTCTATCATGCAGATGGCGCCGTGGGTCAGCCCGCTCAGCTCGGCGACCCGTCGCTGGGAAAGCCCGAGACGGCGGCGAGTGGCGGCGAGGCGCTCCCCCATACTCTTGTCCATCAGCGGGTTAGCCGTCATGGTCTGCCGCTTTGCCTCTGCTTGTGGTTGCTGCATCGCCCACCTCCTTGTGTGCCTGCCGACTTGCGTATTTATCTGCTTGTGTGCCTGTCGAGTGTGCTTGCGGATCGGTTCGAGGGCGCAACCGGTTAAAATAGCGAGTCACATTGCCGGACCTGTTCGTTATCCTGCACGGCACGTGCCGTTCATTATTTTGCACACCCAATCCCACAAAAACCGGTAAAATCGCCCTAACAGCTTCATTTCTAGCATGCAGCGCCCCGTTTACTCAAATATATTTAACACTTGAAAAACATTTCAGCTCAATTTATGGTCTTTCTGTGCTTATTATTCTATACGGTGGCAGCACAGGATCCCTTGGCCACCCTGACCCACAATCGAGGCTTCCTTCTATGTCAGCATCACAACCCGCTCTCTCCTTGATCAAGTCCCTTGCCTATATAGATGGTCGCTGGTGCGAGGCGCATAGCGGACGCCACTTCGAGGTACTCAATCCGGCCAATGGCCAGATCATCACCCAGGTACCCGACATGGACGAGGTGGATACCCGCCGCGCCATCGAGGCCGCCAGTGCGGCGCAAGCGCCCTGGGCCGCCCTCACGGCCAAGGAGCGCAGCAACAAACTCTACGCCTGGTTTGAACTCATCATGGCCAATCAGGACGAGCTGGCTCGCATCATGACCTGCGAGCAGGGCAAGCCGCTGGCCGAGGCCAAGGGGGAAGTGGCTTACGGCGCCAGCTTTATCCAGTGGTTCGCAGAAGAGGGCAAGCGCGCCTATGGCCGCACCATTCCGGGTTTTTCCAGCGACAGGCGTCTGGCCACCATCAAGCAGCCGGTGGGGGTGGTCGCCGCCATCACGCCATGGAACTTTCCTATCGCCATGATCACCCGCAAGGCGGGCCCGGCGCTGGCAGCCGGTTGCACCATCGTCATCAAACCTGCCGCCGAGACTCCGCTGTGTGCGCTGGCGCTGGCTGCGCTGGCGGAAGCGGCCGGCATACCGGCTGGCGTTATCAATATCGTTACCACCCATCACTCTTCAGCGGTGGGCAACGAGCTGTGCAACAACAAGGCAGTGCGCAAGCTCTCCTTCACCGGCTCGACCCGCATCGGCAAGCTGCTGATGCGCCAGTGCACCGACACCATGAAGAAGCTGTCGCTGGAGCTGGGTGGCAACGCCCCCTTCATCGTGTTTGACGATGCCGACCTCGACGCCGCCATCGCCGGGGCGCTCGCCTCCAAGTACCGCAATGCGGGCCAGACTTGCGTCTGCGCCAACCGTATCCTGGTGCAGGCCAGTGTCTACGATGCCTTCGCCGAGAGGCTGACTGCCGCCGTGCAGGGCTTCAAGGTTGGGGATGGCATGAGCGAGGGCACCCAGATAGGCCCGCTGATCAACGCCGCCGCGGCCAGCAAGGTGGCCGAGCTGGTCAAGCAGGCCGAAGCCGCCGGCGCCAAGGTGCTGGTGGGCGGCGAGCCGCATCCCGCCGGCCCGCTGTTCTACCAGCCCACCATTTTGGGCAATGTCGATAAAACCAACCCCATTTTGCAGGAGGAGATCTTCGGCCCGGTCGCTCCGCTGGTATGTTTTGACACTGAAGCCGAGGCCATCGCCATCGCCAACGACACCCCCTACGGGCTGGCCGCCTACTTCTATGGCCGGGATATCGCCAGGGTGTGGCGGGTGGCCGAACAGCTCGAATACGGCATGGTGGGTATCAACGAGGGGATCATCTCCACCGAGCTGGCCCCCTTTGGCGGCATCAAGGAGTCGGGTCTGGGCCGCGAAGGGGCGGCCGAGGGGCTGGAAGAGTATCTGGAAACCAAATATCTCTGCTTTGGGGGCATTCGCTAGGAGCGGATTTATACCAGACCCCGGCTTCTCCCTTCTCAAGAAGGAGGAGCAAACTGCCCCACTCGGCAGGGAAGGAGATGCAACGTCAACCGCCTTCCCTGTCAGAGGGAAGGTTGGGATGGGGTCCGGCTATCAAGCTGCAGCGTGCCTTTGCAGGCATACCGTCATGAAAAGGACCAAGTGAGCGCTCCCGGTTGGGAGGCTCGCCACATTGAGACAGGGGCCAAGGCCTCTCAGGGAGGAAAGATGAGTCATTCAGATAGCCATGCAGACAACAACCAGGCCTGGCAGGCCCGCCGTGAAGCGGCCGTGGTCAACGGCGTCGGCACCCTGCTGCCGGTATTTATCGACAAGGCTCTCAACGCCGAGCTGTGGGACGTGGAGGGCAACCGCTACATCGACTTTGCCTCCGGCATCGCCGTGCTCAACACGGGCCACAACCACCCCAAAGTGGTGGCGGCAGTGCGTGAACAGCTCGAAAAATTCAGCCACACCTGCTTTCAGGTGACCCCCTACCCCGGCTATATCGAGCTTGCCGAGAAGCTCAACGCTCTGGTGCCCGGCCCGACGCCGAAGCGCACCCTGTTTCTCTCCACCGGCGCAGAGGCGGTGGAGAACGCCATCAAGATAGCCCGCGCCCACACGGGCCGCAGTGGCACCATCGCCTTCAAGGGGGGCTTCCACGGTCGCACCATGATGGGGATGGCGCTCACCGGCAAGGTAGTGCCCTACAAAACGGGTTTCGGCCCCTTCCCGGGGGAGGTCTATCACCTGCCCTTCCCGAGCGATTACCTGGGGGTGAGCGAGGCCGATGCCCTTGCCGCGCTGGATCTCTGCTTCAGCTCGGATATAGAACCGGCCCGGGTGGCAGCCATCATTCTCGAACCCGTGCAGGGTGAAGGGGGTTTCTACTCCGCCTCTCCCAGCTTTATGCAGAGCCTGCGCAAGCTGTGCGATCAGCACGGCATAGTGCTCATCTGTGACGAGATCCAGAGCGGTTTCTGTCGCACCGGCAAAACCTTTGCCACTGAATACAGCGGCATAGAACCAGACATCATGACGCTCGCCAAGAGCCTGGCCGGTGGCTTCCCTCTCTCGGCCGTGGTGGGCAAGGCGGCCATCATGAACGCTGCCAAGCCGGGCGGTCTGGGGGGCACTTATGCCGGTTCCCCCATCGCCTGCGCCGCCGCCCTGGCGGTGCTGGAGGTGATCGAAGAGGAGCAACTCAACCAGAAAGCCCTGGCTCAAGGGGAGCAGATCAAGGCTCGCCTGCATCAGCTGGCCGAGGGTTTTGACTGCATCGGCGACATTCGCGGCCCCGGCGCCATGGTGGCCATGGAGCTGGTCAAGGGCCGGGATGCCAGCCAGCCTGACCCGGATCTCACCAAACGGCTGGTGGCCGATGCCGGCAAACGCGGGCTTGTGCTGCTCTCCTGCGGCGTGCGGGCCAACGTCATCCGCTTCCTGGCGCCCCTCACCGCCACTCCGGCCTTGATCGAGGAAGGGCTGGCTCTGCTGGAACAGGCGCTCACCGCCGCCAGTCAGGGCTAGATCCACCCGGTTTCATCGGTCATGGCGAAAAATACCGTGAGATAACCGCAGGCCGCCCATCGCGGACGGCCTGCTCATACGGTATCATCCCCGCCCCAAAAAATGATGACAGGCGCGCTGGGCTCCCTCCAGGGCCAGCCACACTGTCACGCGTCCTTCGCCTGCCTGCGGCGCGGGACATACGCCCCAAATTCGAGGAGAGAGGCCAATGGCTCAACGCCCGGCTCGATTGAAGCAAACCCTGACCCTGTGGCAAGTGGTGGTGATGGGATTGGCCTACATGACCCCCATGGTGGTGTTCGATACCTTCGGCATCGTCACCGACATCACTCAGGGCCATGTAACTACCGCCTACCTGCTGGCCCTGGTGGGCGTGTTGTTCACAGCCACCAGCTATAGCCAGATGGTGCGCCACTATCCGGTTGCCGGCTCCGCCTATACCTATGCCCAGAAGGAGTTCTCCCCCGTGGTGGGCTTCATGGTGGGCTGGTCATCCCTGCTCGACTACATGTTCCTGCCGATGATCAACATGCTGCTGGCCAAGATCTACCTGACCGCCC
>Ga0115550_1000088_pt1 | contig 92756 bp, 80 predicted proteins | sample COGITO_mtgs_1005_FD_87177 | JGI IMG/M metagenome (GOLD analysis project Ga0115550, IMG submission 87177) | Pelagic marine microbial communities from North Sea - COGITO_mtgs_100511 | ecosystem: Environmental > Aquatic > Marine > Epipelagic | place: Germany:Helgoland, sampling site Kabeltonne...
GACGAAAGCCGTGTCGCCATCCACGATGGTTACACGCTGGAAGATAAACGCCGGCCGAAGCACTACAGCGAGCAGCAATATTTACGCAGCAGCGAAGAAATGCAGGCGCTGTTTCACGACTTACCAGAAGCGCTGGCCAACTCGGTCGAAATTGCCAAACGCTGCAACGTCACCATTCGACTCGGCGAATATTTCCTGCCGGCTTTTCCAACCGGTGGTATGACCGACGGCGACTTTTTGGTTGTAAAATCGCGTGAGGGCCTGGAAGACCGTTTACAAATACTGTTTCCGGATGAAGCAGCGCGGATTGAAAAACGTATTCCCTATGATGAACGGCTGCAAATAGAACTCGACGTGATTAACCAGATGGGGTTCCCCGGTTACTTCCTGGTGGTGATGGAGTTTATTCAATGGTCCAAAGATAACGATATTCCGGTCGGGCCGGGTCGGGGTTCGGGTGCCGGTTCGTTGGTGGCTTATGCGCTGAAAATCACTGATTTAGATCCGCTGGAATTCGATTTACTGTTCGAACGGTTTTTGAACCCAGAGCGGGTGTCGATGCCCGACTTTGACGTCGACTTTTGTATGGACCGGCGCGACGAAGTGATTGAACACGTCTCGGACATGTACGGCCGGGAAGCGGTGTCGCAAATTATTACCTTCGGTACCATGGCGGCCAAAGCGGTTATTCGCGACGTTGGCCGGGTGCTCGGTCATCCTTATGGTTTTGTCGACCGTATTTCCAAGCTCATTCCGCCAACACCAGGCATGACGCTGGAACAAGCCTTTATTGAAGAGCCGCGTCTGCCGGAGCTGTACGCCGCCGATCAGGAAGTGAAAGATCTGATTGATATGGCGCGCCGCCTCGAAGGCGTGACCCGCAACGCCGGTAAACACGCCGGTGGTGTGGTGATTGCACCAACAAAGATCACCGATTTTGCCCCGGTGTATTGCGATAGTGAAGGCAATAACCCGGTCACTCAGTTTGATAAAAATGACGTTGAATATGCCGGTTTGGTGAAATTCGACTTCTTAGGTTTACGCACCCTGACCATTTTGCAATGGGCAGTGAATATGGTGAACGAGCGGCACCTTAAAGAAGGCAAGCCACCGGTTGATATCACCCAAATTCCGCTGGTGGATAAAAAAAGCTATGACATGCTGATGAAAGCGGAAACCACCGCGGTGTTTCAGCTTGAATCGCGTGGCATGAAAGACTTAATCCGCCGCCTGCAGCCTGACTGTTTCGAAGACATGATTGCATTGGTCGCGTTGTTCCGGCCTGGTCCGCTGCAATCGGGCATGGTGGATAACTTTATCGACCGTAAACGTGGTCGCGAAGCGATTTCATACCCTGACGCCACCTGGCAACATGAATCGCTGAAACCTATTTTGGAGCCAACTTACGGCATTATTCTGTATCAAGAGCAGGTGATGCAGATTGCACAGGTGCTGTCGGGTTATTCACTAGGCGGTGCCGACTTATTGCGCCGCGCTATGGGTAAGAAAAAGCCCGAAGAAATGGCCAAGCAGCGCGACACTTTCCAAAATGGCGCTGCTGACAATGGTGTTGACCCCGAACTGGCAATGAAAATCTTCGACTTGGTGGAGAAATTCGCCGGTTACGGGTTTAACAAATCGCACTCTGCCGCTTATGCCTTGGTGTCGTACCAGACACTGTGGATGAAAACGCATTTCCCAGCCGAATTTATGGCGGCGGTGATGTCGGCGGATATGGATAACACCGACAAAATCGTGACCTTAGTCGATGAATGCGAGCAGATGAAGCTCAAGCTCATTCCGCCAGATGTGAATTCCGGTTTGTATAAATTCACCGTCAACGAGCTGGGCCATATTGTCTATGGTATTGGCGCGATTAAAGGCGTGGGTGAAGGCCCGATTGAAGCCATTATTGAAGCGCGCAGCCAACAAGGCGCTTTTGTCGATTTATTCGATTTCTGCGCCAAAGTGGATTTAAAAAAGCTTAACCGGCGTGTCATAGAAAAGCTGATATTATCGGGTGCAATGGATAGACTCGGGCCGCATCGTGCTTCGTTGATGGCGACGCTGGAAGAAGCGATGAAAGCCGCTGAACAACATGCCAAAGCCGAAGCCGTGGGTCAAAGTGATTTATTTGGCTTGTTGTCGCCGGAACCAGACATGTCGGCCAAAGCGTTTAAACAGGTCCCGATTTGGCCGGATGAAGTCTGGCTGGAAGGCGAGCGCGAAACGTTGGGTCTGTATCTGACCGGCCATCCCATTAATCGGTATTTGGCGGAACTGCATCATTACAGCAGTTGCCGCTTAGTCGAAATGCAGCCGGGACGGCGTGACCAAACTGTGCATGCTTGTGGTTTAGTGGTGTCGGTGCGGGTGCTGATCAACAAAAAAGGCCGGCGCTGGGCATTAGTGCAACTCGATGACAAATCAGCACGCTTAGATGTACGTTTTTTCCCCGAACAATTCGAGAACTTCGAGCATCTGCTGCAAAAAGACCGGGTTTTGGTGGTTTCTGGACAGGTCAGCTTTGATGATTTCAGTGGCGGCCTTACAATGACCGGCCGCGAAGTGGTCGAAATCACCCAAGCGAGGGAAAAATGTCTTAAATCCCTGTTGGTTATGGTAGATTCAGCACAAGTTGGCGCAGATTATCTGCCAAAGCTGCAGCGGGTACTAACCGAATTTAAAGCGGGCACTGTACCGGTACAGATTCGCTATCAACGCCAGGAAGGCGCTGTGACAATGGCTTTGGGAACTGAATGGTGGGTAACACCCACAGACGCTTTGTTGCATCAGTTAAAACAATTAGCAACAATACATCTTGAATTTAACTAGGTAGGTAGTGACAGTCGATGATGCTGAATTATTTAGAGTTTGAGCAACCGATTGCGGAACTTGAAGCAAAAATAGAAGAACTGCGCAAAGTCAGCCGCAATGGCGAGTTCGATCTCGGCTTGGAAGAAGAAGTGAACAAGCTCAAAGAAAAGAGCCTGACACTGACCAAAAAAATCTTTGCTGAGCTCGGTGCCTGGCAAGTTGCGCAATTAGCGCGTCATCCGATGCGTCCTTATACGCTGGATTATATTAAACACATTTTCACTGATTTTGACGAACTGGCGGGCGATCGTACTTTTGCCAATGATGCCGCTATTGTTTGTGGTACCGCGCGGTTAGGCGAGCGCACTGTGATGATCATCGGTCATCAGAAAGGCCGTGATACCAGTGAGAAAATTAAACGTAACTTCGGCATGCCACGCCCTGAAGGTTATCGTAAAGCGCTGCGGATGTTTGAAATGGCCGAGCGATTTAACATGCCGATCATTACTTTTATCGACACGCCAGGTGCTTACCCTGGCATTGGCGCGGAAGAACGTGGTCAGAGTGAAGCCATTGCCCGTAACTTAAAAGTGATGGCCGGCTTAAAAGTGCCGGTGCTTTGTACGGTAATTGGTGAAGGCGGTTCTGGTGGCGCTTTAGCCATTGGTGTGGGCGATCAGGTCAACATGCTGCAATACAGTACTTATTCGGTAATTTCACCGGAAGGTTGTGCGTCTATTCTGTGGAAAAGCGCCGAAAAAGCGCCATTGGCTGCAGACGCGATGGGTATTACCGCCCCACGCTTAAAAGAGCTGAACCTGATTGACGAAATTATTCCGGAACCGTTAGGTGGCGCGCACCGTGGCCATGAGCAAATGGCGGCCAGTCTGAAACAAGCGTTACTGCGTGATTTAGCCAAGCTTGATAAATTATCAGTTGCTGAACTGTTGGATCGCCGTTATAAACGGTTGATGTCCTTCGGTTACTGCTAGACAGGAAGCCGCCTAGAGCGGCTTTTTTTATGCCCGATTTAAAACCTGAATTTATGCCCAAAACTGGGCCTGATGTAACGCCAGTGACCGTCAGCGCATTACTGCGCGAACTTGACGCGGCCATCGCGCTGCAGCTGCAAAGTTATGCCATTGAAAACGTGGTGTTGGGGCTCAGTGGCGGGCTGGATTCGATGTTGCTGTTACAGCTGTTAGTGCGCTGGCAGGCAGCTGCACCAAACCGGCAGTTGCAGGCGGTGCATGTGCATCATGGCTTAAGCGTAAATGCTGGAGCTTGGGCAGAATTTTGTCAGCAGCAATGTGACAAAATTGGTGTACCACTGCAAGTTCAGCATATTCGGCTTACCACAACCAACAATATCGAAGCGCAAGCGCGGACTTTGCGTTATCAGAGATTAACTGAGCATCTCACCGGTTCTTGCCACAGCGCATTATTAACCGCGCACCACGCTGATGATCAGCTGGAAACCTTGTTGCTGGCGCTCAAACGCGGCAGCGGACCAGCTGGACTTGCCGGTATTGCCAGCGCTAAACCTGTGTCTGACGGTTGGATCTTACGACCTTTACTCAATTTTACCCGTGAACAGCTTCTATCTGCAGCCACCACATTGCAGCTAACGTGGATTGAAGATGAAAGTAATCTGGATCCCCGTTATGAGCGCAATTTCCTGCGCCTGGAAGTACTGCCACTGCTCACCCAGCGCTGGGGATCATTTGCCACTACGACCAGCCGTAGCATGCAGCAGGTGGGGCAGGTGCAACTGCTTAACGATCAGTTATTGCAGCGGCAGTTGGCGGAAATTTCCTGTGCGCAGCGGTTATCTCTGAACGGCTTAGCGCAGCATGATGATTTGACCCAAAGCATGCTGCTGCGGTTATGGCTAAAACAGTTTGGGTTAAATCCCGGCAGCGATCGACTGCTGCGACTAAAACAAGAGCTGATCCAGGCAAAAGCCGATGCCGAACCACAAATTATGTTGGGCGGTTATAGTGTGCGCCGTTTTGCCGGTGATCTGTATTTGTTAGACCCGGCACAACAACAATCCTCGATGGCGACAGCACCCAGCCGCCAACTCTTGTTACCAGGGCAGAACGTGACGCTGGCGGATGGCAGAACGATGCTGTGGCAAACGCAGCCAGCAGATTTTGGTGTGGACGGAAGTTATTGGCCTTTATCCGTGGCAACCAATACATTGTTAGAACTCGGCTTTGGCTGGTTGAATTATCGCTTTAAACCCACAGGTTATCCGCACAGTAAACCGCTTAAACAATGGTGTAAACTTTGGAAGGTGCCGCCCTGGCAACGTGGCTCCGTGCCGTCACTCATTGCCGGGCAGCAAATTTTACTGGTGGTCGATTTCGAAGCTGCTTGCACCACGACTGAAGCGCAAAGTTGGTTGTCGGTCAGTGCAAGGCCCCGTTATACCCAAAATCATTAAAGATGCGGGTAGGGGGCAACTGAGCGAATCTGGAGCGCCAGCCCGGCCCAGAGCATAGTAGTCCTATGTGACTGGGTCGGACTGACGCCTCAGTGAATGAAGGCGACCAACAACCCCGTATCTTCAAGGATGACGGGTATAGGTTAGGCTTTGGCGAGTTCTGCCATGGTCGCAGTGGTTTTTGCAGATTGCCGTACCAGGTTTTTACCGGCTTGTTTTGCCTGATATAACGCGCTATCCGCGCGATTAAACAAGCTTTTGCAATCTTCCTGTTCAACCTGTTGTGCCAATCCGGCACTGGCAGAAACGCCAAATTTGTCGCAGATATGATGCTGCGAAATCGCTTTGACTAAGCGGTGCGCCACTAATTCTGCGCTAAAAGCATCTTCCGATGTCAGCAATACGGCAAACTCATCACCACCAAAACGGAACAAATTGTCGCTGACGCGCAAGGTGTTGCGCATCGCATCGGCCACCGCCAATAACACTTCATCACCAGCATGGTGTCCGTGATGATCATTCACCGCTTTGAAGTTATCTAAATCCAGCAGAATTAATGCGCAAGGTTGCTGTTTACGTTCGGCAAATTGCACCGCTTTACTAAAGGCATCGTCAAAAAAGCGCCGATTGCCAAGACCCGTCAGCGTGTCTTTCAACGCCAGCTGTTGTAAGCGGGTGACCACCAAGGCATTTCGAAGCGGAAACAACCATTGGGTTTCCAGCTCGAGTAACCTACGTTGTTGCAGCGGGCTGATTTGCACGTCGCTTTGGTACACCAATTCAGCCAGACATTGATCGTTCAGTAGCAGCATGCTGCGGTATTCATGCTCGGCTGGATATGAACCTGCTGCGCTACACACGCCAACCGCGGTATGCATTTCTATTGCCGTCAGCGGCAAAACTTTGCCAGCGGCCATCGAGAAAATTTGCAGCTGCTGCGCCAAATCCAAGCTGGTTTGTAGTTGTTCAACCAAACCAGGGCCAACAGTATTGGTTAAATGTGACCAATTTGGTTTTGATGTGACACTGGCGTAACTAGGTACGTGATCCAGAGACATTTCGCTAAAGCTGAACAATTCCATCAGCCTGCTCCCTTAATAGAGTGATAATCGTACGGAGCAGGATCTATGCCACTAATTAATAGTGATGAAATACAGATGGTTACAATTGCAGATTTGTTGCTGTAGCACAGTTGTCAGTGAATTGACGGCAATATACTGCCAATTTAAGGTGAGGGGACCGCGGCGGCGTCTGGGTTTGGCGCCAAAAACGCCATAATTTCGTCCATTTGCTGCATGGCGTCGTCATACCCTAATTCAATCAAGCGCTTGGTAAATGACTTTTCAAATAACAGGTAACTGGCAAGACTGGAGTCTGAGTGTTGTTTAATACCAATACAGCGTAATAAAGTACGCACTGCCATTGGCAACGCCAGGTAATTTTCACTGGCCAGCTGATTAAAGTTGGTGCTGGGGTTAATCAATAAACTTTGCACCGGTTTTAGTTCGGTTTTGATTTGATGCTGCTGCAGTGTCTGGATGGTTTTGTTCACGCGCAACATCCGCTCCAGATCGGCGGTTAAGGTATCCGAGAAAATACTGTCCAGCAGATGGCCAGCAATGGTGGATACATTCGGGTGGTGGGGCATTTGTTGGATATGTTCGCGGCGCCTCGGTTGCTCCAGACCGATAATTAAAATTTTGTCGGCGCCAAGATGAATCGGCGCACTGAGTGGCGCCAATTGATTGACGCTACCATCACCATAATAATGTTGGTTAATCCGCACCGATGGCATCACCAATGGAATGGCCGCAGATGCCATCAGATGGTGAATTCCGAGCAAAGTACGCTGGCCGCAACGCCTCGAACGTTGCCACTCAGGCGCGTCTTTGGACTGGAAAAAAGTAATAGAATCGCCACTGTTATAACAGCTTGCCGTTACAGAAACGCTATCGAGATAACCACCCATAATATTCCGATCCAGCCGCTTTAAATCCAGCAGCTCATTCAACAGCAGTTTCAGCGGTTTATTATCAAGCAACGACACGGGTTTATGATTGGCATAATCCGCCTGAAAGGCGCTGAAAAAACCACGTAGCAGATGATAAGAAGCGCGGAAATAATCGGAATAGTAGACATGATGGGTATGAAAGTTTTTCCAGATCCACTCTAGTTTTCGCACCCCTAAATGAAAACAACTGGCGTAACAGGCGACTGCAGTGCCGTTAATCGCACCAGCTGAGGTGCCACAAATAATCTGAAACGGCGATTTACTATTACGTGGATATTGCTGCGCTATCGCTTTGAGCACACCAACCTGATAAGCGGCTCTGGCACCACCACCAGTCAGTAATAAGGCGATCTTAGGGTTCTGGTTTAAATCACTCATACAACACGACAAACAGCCTGCGGCTTTAACTTAACTTTGCTAACTATTGCCGACTTTGACTGACAATGCAACGCTCTGATCTACAGAAAGAATCTGTAGTTGTGCCGAGGTTGTACCTAAAATCATTGAAGTTGGACTGGCGCCCCAGTGAGTGAAGGCGGCCAACACCCCGACAACTTCAAAGATGACGGGTGTGCAACTGCCGGTGGAAGGCTAGCAGCGCTTCGGGTACAGTAGCAGACTATTGTTATTCGTTATTTGCGAGGGATCTATGTCTGAGCGCACGCCTACTCATCAAACTACATCAACTTCAACGTCAAAACGCTGGATTGGGCCAACTGTCGCGGTGATGCTATTAGCCGCTGGCGGCTGGTACCTGTTAAAACCAGAGCCCGCGCCGGTGGTAACGCCTGAAACTACTGCAACAGAGCCTGCCGTCGTGACGCCAGTGGCCGAGCCTGCTGATGTGTTATCCGAGGCGCAAGAGCCGGAGGATGAAATAAGCGCGCAGGCGGCGGATGCTGGCGTTGACGGCACCCTGTTACCAGGAGAGCAGGAAGTGGTTGCCACTGAGCCGCTGCCGACATTGGACGAATCTGATGTCGTTGTGAAACAAAAGCTGCTGGCACTGCCATGGAAAGCCGGCTTGTCATCGTTGTTTGTCAGCGAAGAAATGGTCCGGCGTTTTGTGGTGCAGATTGACAATATCGCCCAAGGTCGGCTGGTACCGGAACAAGCACTATTTAAAGGTTTAACTCAGGATTTTAAAGCGACGCCAAACTCTCAGCAATATCAGCTGGATGTCGCCAATTATCAACGTTACCAGCGTTATCTGGAGCTATTGGAAAGTGCACCAAAAGCTGAAGTCGTGGCGTTGTTTAATCAGCTTTATCCGCTGATGCAACAGGCATATCTGGAACTTGGTTATCCGGACGCGCAATTTCGCGATCGAGTACAACAAGCCATTCAGCAGCTGTTAGCGGCGCCGGAAATCGCCGATGGCCCGATGTTGGCGCTGGAATCGGTGCAATACACTTTTGCTGATGCTGAAATTGAACAACTGTCGATGGCACACAAGCAAATGGTACGGTTAGGTCTGAAAAATCAACAACGACTGAAATTGTTGCTGGTGGCTTATCAGCCGTTGCTGGCAAAAAAGTAGTGACAAAATAACAGGAAAAGGTTGTTGGCAATGACGTATTGGCCGGAGTTACCCAAAGAAGCCCCAAAACACCAGAGCCCGGCGGCGCAAAAATTTGGCCGCTGGTTGTTAGAAAAACTCGGTTGGCAAATTGAAGGTAATTTGCCGCCGTTGTCTAAATTTGTGGTGGCGGTGGCACCGCATACGTCAAATTGGGATTTTGTGATTGCGATGGCGGCCAGCCTGGCGCTGGGGGTGAAAATCTCGTTTTTAGGTAAACACAGTATTTTTATCTGGCCACTGCGTAATTGGCTATTACGTTGGGGCGGCATTCCGATACGCCGCTCCGAGCGACATGGAGTGGTGGAACAAATTGCCCGGCAGTTTGCCGAGCAACCGCAGTTGATCCTTGGCGTGTCGCCAGAAGGCACCCGTAAAAAAGTCGCGGTGTGGCGCTCTGGTTTTTGGAATATCGCCAGAACCGCTGGCGTACCCATTCAATTGCTTGGTTTGGATTATGCGAAGAAGACGTTGGTATTCGGACCTTTGCAACAGACCGGCGAGAATTTTGAGCAGGACTGCCAGCAGATGCGGTTGTTTTTTCAGCAAATGACTGCGAAAAAACCAGAATTTGCGTGATGTGTTGCAAAGAATGGGTTGCGATGCGGGGCAGTTTTGCGCATAATGCGCCCGCATCGCTGGTAAGCCACAACTTATGACGACGCGTTTTTACACAATGGTGGCCTTATCGGTCCTCTCGCAATACTAGTACGTGAACCCGGTCAGGTCTGGAAGGAAGCAGCCGAAGCGTATGACGTGTGTGCCGGGATGTGGCTGGTAAGGCTACCACCCAATTTCTGCCACTTTCCCCGCTGTGAAACTTATCAGGTTATCGATTGCTGCTGTGCCAGCAACGCGTTTTGAAAATCCTTTTTGACTATCTTGAGCGCCGCCAAAATAACTGCCGGTGGCAACTGTTGTTGTTCCAATAACATAATTAAATCAACGGCTAACTGAATTTCAACGGCAGCCTGTGCCAGCGGTACAGGCGCATCAGCCGTCGTTACTTGGATAGTTTTGGACTCAGGCATCAATCGCTGTAGCTTCAGGGGCGGTTTGATCATCAGCTTTCAGATTGTCCGGACTGTCTAAAAAGGCGCGGCCTTTGGCAACAGCGTCTTTTACCCGGGTCACCATTTCAAAACGTTCGGTTTGCGGTAAGTAAAAGGCCAAATCCACTTCATAACGAATATATTTACAGGGCAGCTGGTTGAGCACGATACAGGATAAGTCGGCCAGATATTCAGGATCCTGATCGGCTAAACCTAGCTCCAGTAGGTGATCAAGCATCAGTTTTTCATAATAGTTGTGGATATCGTCATGTAATTTCATCAACTGCTCCATCGTCGGTAGCGGTCAAACCGGTTGACCTGACTGGTTTTTTTGTTCGGCTAAGCATAAACCCTCACCAGCAAAAATGCCACAGCTGGTCAGACTGACATTGTGCCCGATGCACTGTTACAATGCGCGGTCGCAATTGAGGCCATCGGCCGGAACTTATCATGCAAAAAAATACTACACCTTGTTATTACGGCGATTACCTGCAACTGGATAAAATTCTGACGGCGCAAGCGCCGGAAAGCGCCAAATATGGCAATGAAGCCCACGATGAAACCTTATTTATTGTGGTGCACCAGGTGTACGAGCTGTGGTTTAAACAAGTGCTACACGAGTTAAAATCTGTACTGGCGGTATTTGCCGCCAGCGAAGTGAAAGATGAACAACTAACCGGCGTGGTGCATAAATTAAAACGGGTGATCACCATCCAGCAGCTGATGAATCAGCAAATTGGCGTGATGGAAACGATGACGCCGCAGGATTTTATGTCGTTTCGCGACTATCTGGTGCCAGCGTCCGGTTTTCAGAGTGTGCAGTTTAAAATGCTGGAAATTGGTCTGGGTTTAAAAAGTGGTTATCGGATTGATTATGATAAAAATTCTTTTTACAGCCGCCTGAATGAGCCAGATCGTTTATTCCTGCAAAGTTTGGAGCAACAACCGAGCTTATTTGAGCAGGTTGAAAAATGGCTGGAGCGGATGCCGTTTTTGGAGTTTGGTGACTTTAGTTTCTGGCAAATGTACCAAAATGCCACCACCCAAATGCTGAATGAAGACGAGCAAACGGTGCGCGGTATTATTCAAATTGCCGAGCACGAACGTGAGTTGCAGCTGGGCGAAATTGACAAAACCCGCGCTAAATTTGCCGCTTTACTGGATAACGATAAATATCAGCAGTTACAACAGGATGGTAGTTTCCGGCTCAGTCAACGGGCGATGCTGGCGGCGCTGTTTATCAGTTTGTATCAGGAAGAGCCGGTGTTTAATCTGCCATTTCAGGTGCTGACTTGCCTCACTGAAATTGATGAAAACCTGACCATTTGGCGTTATAAACACGCGATGATGGTGCAGCGGATGTTGGGTACTAAAATCGGCACTGGTGGCTCGTCCGGACATGATTATCTAAAACGCACCACCGAAAAAAATCGGATCTTTACTGATTTATTCCATATGGCGACTTTTTTACTACCAAAATCCAGTTTGCCGCAATTGCCTGCGGTACTTAAACGTCAATTAGGTTTTTATTTTGCCGGGGCTGGTCAGCCGTAATAGCCGTTGCTGATGAACGCTCACACTTTTGTAGACGGTGTTAAGTGTGAATCTCGATTGGCAATTGCCGGCTGGCAAAGGCCGCCTTAAATAGTTGCAAATGAACGGCAGTTAACGCCGTTAAATCCCGCTGATAACCACCACCAATCACGGCGGCCAGCGGGATGTTTAAATCACGACAGCGATTAATCACCCAACTGTCACGTGCCAGAATGCCCTGGGTGCTGACCGACAACAATCCTAAATCATCCTGTTGGTGAATATCGACTCCCGCGTCAAACAGTACTAAATCCGGTTGATGCAACGCCAGTAAATAATCCAGGCTTTGTTGCACAGCTTCCAGATATGGCGCATCGGTGCAACCGTTAGGCAGTGCCAGATCCCAATCAGACTGCTGCTTACGAGCTGGGAAATTCTTTTCACCGTGCAAAGATGCGGTGATGATTTGCGGATCATCAGCAAAAATCAGCGCACAGCCATCGCCCTGATGCACATCACAATCAAAAATCAGGATTTTATCCACGCCTTGTTGTTGCATCAGCCGCGCGGCAACGGCCAAATCATTAAACAGACAAAAACCGCTGCCTTCGCCAGCAAAGGCATGATGATAACCGCCACTTAAATGCAGCGCGAGACCATGTTGCAGGGCCAGTTGTGTCGTTAGCATAGTGCCACCGACCGAACGCAGGCTGCGGTGAATCAGAAACTCTGACCAGGGAAAGCCAATCCGCCGCAGCGCTTTGGCGTCAAGCTGGCCCGAACATAATGCTTCTATATAAGCAGGGTCATGGACCAACGCCAATTCGGCACGGGTTGCCGAAATGGGTTCGACAAAACAATCGGCTGGCACACCTGCAGCTAACAAAGCCTGAAATAAAGCTCGGTATTTGCCGATCGGGTAACGGTGCCGGTCGGGCAATTGTAAGGCGCTGTAGCAGGGATCATAAATCAGTGGGGGCCAGTGCATCAGAACTCGCGTTTTTGTTCCAGCCACTGAATTTCAGCTTCCAGCTGGCTAATGGCTTTGCGGCAGCGGCCTAGACGGGCATGTAATGCCAGTTGCCGTGCCGGATCTTGTTGCTCGCGCGCTGCCAGGGTAATTAAATCCAGCAAGCGCCTCTCAAATTCATGGGTTTCACTGAGTTTTTGATACAAGGCCTGATGTGAACCGCCAAGCTCTGCTAATAATTGTCCGGCATGATGCCGCTGTGGAGTGGTCGCTGCTTGAGCCGCAGTCTTCGCCGGGCGCCATTTAGTTTTTTCACGCTGACGCACATCAAGACAAGCAAAAGCCCGACTTAACGCCTGCATTTGCGCGGATAATTTTTCGGCCAGCCGTTGCTGGTTTTGTTGCTGGATGATCAATAATTCGCCAGTGCCACGCACAGGTTGTTGCAGCCGCTGCAGCAATTGCATTGCTTCTTGCACATAATCAAGCAGCTGCGGCGAGTGGCATTGAAATAACTCGGAATCAAACCAGTCACGGCGTTGCCAGGCGGGTGCTTGCTGATCAATCTGACTCGCCTGGCTGGCCAGCTTCAATAACTGTTGCTCTAGTCGGTCGGTGAGCAGTTGCCACTTATATAGAGTCGGATTGGAATTCATGCCGAAAACCAGGTTTGCCAAATTAGTCGCAGCGCAATCGCCATCACCATCACAATAAAGAGTGGTTTGATCAACTTACTACCAAAACGAATGGCGGTGTGTGCACCGAAATAAGATCCCACCATCAGGCATAACCCCATCGCGAGCCCCAATTGATAATGAATATGGCCGAGCAGCGCAAAGGTTACCAGGGCAAAACCGTTGCTGACAAAATTCATCGAACGCGCCACACCGCTGGTCAGCAGCAAATTGATTTTATAAAACGCCATGGTTGACACCATCCAGAATGAACCGGTACCAGGCCCGGCAATGCCGTCATAAAAGCCCAGCGTTAAACCCTGCAACCGTTGTGTCCAGCGATTTTTGCGGTTTTCCATCGGCAGCATCAGCTGATCATCTGGGTGCACTTTGGCGAATAAACTGTAAATTGCCGCGATTAAAATCAACACCGGCAATACTTTCTCTAAGGTTTGTTTGCTGATTTGATCAACCACCAACACCCCAAGACAAGCGCCGATGGCTGTCGCCAACAAGGCATGACGCCAGTAGATTGGATTAAACAATTTTTTGCGATAATAAGTAACAGAAGCGGTTAATGAGCCAAAAGTTGCCGCCAGTTTATTAGTGCCAAGCACCAGGTGGGGCGGTAAGCCGGCGGTGAGCAGGGCGGGGACTGTTAATAGACCACCGCCACCGGCAATCGCATCAATAAATCCCGCGATAAAAGCGACCCCACACAGCACCAGCCATAAGCTGGGTTCAAGCGCAAATTCCATGATTACCCGTCAATTTGTTGCCGAAATGGTGGCAGCGCTTTTAACATTGCGCTGCCATAAGATTTGGTGACTAACCGCCGGTCCAGAATAATAATTTTGCCTTGATCCTGTTCCTGCCGCAGCAGTCTACCACAGGCTTGCACCAGTTTTCTCGCCGCGGCAGGCACTGTTAATTGCAAAAATGGATTGCCACCACGTTTGGTGACGGCTTCTGCCATCGCTTCTTCAAATGGCGAGGTTGGCACGGCAAAGGGCAGTTTGGTGATGATGAGGTTGGTTAATAAGGCACCGGGTAAATCGAGACCTTCGGAGAAACTTTGGGTGCCAAATAAAATACTGCCGTTGCCGCCGCCAATTTTCATTTTATGTAAATCAAGCAGCGATTGCCGGCCGGCTTCGCCCTGAACTAACAAGGTAAATCCTTGTTCGCGCAGCGCTTTCGCCACCTGCTCCATTTGCCAGTAACTAGCAAACAGCACCAGATTGCCTACTTGTTTATCCAGATATTGCGGCAATACGGTGATGAGTTCCGCGGTAAATAGATCGGAACTTGGTTCAGTGTTGAGTTTTGGAATGTGAATTAATCCACGTTCGGCATAGGCAAAAGGTGAGCTGACCTGCACCGTTTGTAATCCCGGATGGTCGGTGAGACCCAGTTCACGTTTGATATAATCAAATGAATTTAAAGAGGTTAAGGTGGCGGAGCACAACAACACCGCATGCGCTTGTGAGAATAATAACTCGTCAAGTTGAAAACTGACCGACAACGGGCAGGCATGGCCACGAATTTGCTGGTCGCGCTGACTGAGCCAACGCGCCTGATTGACATAACTTGTTTGTGGCATCGACCACAGCTGCCACAGCTGATTCTGACCAGAAAATTTTTGCTCCAATACCGACAGTTCATGTTGTAGTGGCAGCAGCACTTTATTGCGTACCTTACCTTCGCTGGCAAGTTCTAACAGCTGCTGAAACAACTTTTCTATGCAAGACATCAACTTGCCGCTGTGTTCAGCCAAGGTATCTGCCTGGCGCGAAAATAATTCCGGCAATATGGCATCGACAAAACGGTGATGTGGCGAATTGGCAAACCACTGACTTTGTTTGCTGATCGCCTGTTGCATCGGTTTTAGCAGATTAAAAAAGTCCTGCGACAATTCGACCAGTTTTAACGTTTCACGAATGGCGCCGTGGTGCGTCAGATTGCTTTGCAAATTTTGATATAACTTGTCGATTTGTTGCTGCCAATAAGTGCAATCGATATTGAGCTGGGTGTCAGCGGCAAAAAAATCACGGCCGCAATCTGCCAGATGGTGTGCTTCATCAATCACATAAATACAGTCTTCCGGCTTTGGCAAAATACTGTTGCCTGAAGCTAAATCGGCCAACAACAATGCATGATTCACCACCAACACCTGACTGTTGTCGATTTCAGCGCGCGCCAGATGAAAGGGGCATTGCCGATGCGCCGGATGTTGTTTATGACAATGATAGGCATCGGCCTGAATACCGGCCCAGGCTTGATCGGTCAAGGGGATAGGGAGTGAGTCGCGATCGCCCAACCAGCTACGGTCGTCCCAAGCGGCTTGTAGCTTGGCTAGCTGCGTCGGATCACTGACTTGCCAGTGCGGCAGCAAGTCTGGTTGCAATAGTTGATCACGCAATCGCTGCACACAGGCGTAGCGTTGACGCCCTTTAATCAGGGTAAACTCAAACGGCAATTTACTATGGCTTTGAAAAAATGGTAGATCTTTGAATACCAGCTGTTCTTGCAGCGCCACGGTCGCAGTCGCAACCACCAGTGTTTTTTTCTTACTCAACGACAGCGGTATCGCTGCTAGCAAATATGCCAACGACTTGCCGGTACCGGTGCCAGCTTCAATCAAACCAATCCGATCGTGACTGTGATAAGAGCCAGCAATGATATTGGCCATTTCCGCCACCAGTTTGTTTTGTGAAGGGCGCGGCTGATAGCCGGGCAGGCCAATTTTGATCAGCTGATGGACCGCTTTGATTTGTGCCTTGATAGGATCGCTGAGCATACATACTCTGTATAAATTTACAGTGATGGTATTGTACAAAGGCCAGCAGCTACAGGCAAATGCTTCAGTTAAACAGCCGCTCAAGACCTGTGCTTCGTAGGTTGTGTTCGACCTATGTATAGGAATCTATACAATGCCACTGAAACACTTTGTAATATGTTACAAACTTAGAAACACAAATCACGACACTTTGTCTCAAGTATTTACTTGAGAATCCTATTTATATTGCAATAAAACAACATTTTACTGGTTTGGGCGCAAATTTCCTGTCGAAATATCGTTAAGTCGTGGTTATTTTTTCGCCAGTGAACCTAAGTTTCAAAAAAAGTTCAGTGAGTCCAGTTTTTTTTTGTACGAATTTATGTAAAAGCGATTGACCCTCACAAAAAAATCGACTTATTATCGGGCTGCCCACTTCCGTATTGCGACGGAATATACAGCCAAGCGCTGTAACGGTGACATACACACAACAAAATCACGAATTCAGTGATCCAGGGAGATAAAAATGTTTAATAACGATAAAACTGCAAAAGCTGTGCGCATTGCTCTTGCGTTTGGCGCGGCCTCTACAGCCGTGTTCACTTCAGGTGCAGCTTTTGCTGCTGAAGAAGAAGCAAAAGAGAAAGTAGAACGTATTGAAGTAACTGGTTCACGTATTAAACGTACCGATATGGAAACTGCCAGCCCGGTACAGATTACTTCTTCTGAAGAAATCAAATTATCTGGTTTCACCCGTATTGAAGATCTGATGAACAGCTTGCCACAAGTTGAAGCTTCAGAAACTGCGTTCCAGGCGAACGGCGCTACAGGTAACGCAACGCTTGACTTACGTGGTATGGGTACGCAGCGTACGCTGGTTCTCGTGAACGGTCGTCGTCTGCAAGCCGGTGGTGTTTATAATGCTGGCGCGCCAGACGTCAACCAAATCCCAGCTTCATTAGTTGAGCGGGTTGAAGTTCTGACCGGTGGTGGTTCAGCAACTTACGGTGCTGACGCTGTTGCCGGTGTTGTAAACTTCGTAATGAAAAAAGACTTCGAAGGCATTGAATTAACGTCTGGTGTGTCTGGTTACCAGCACAACAACGATAACAAATACATCCAGAAATTAATGGATGATAAAAAATTCACCTATGAGTCAGGCGATAGCGGCTTTGACGGTAAAACAACCAACATCGATTTAACGGTTGGTGGTGATTTAGGTTCAAAAGGCCATATCACAGCTTACGCTACATGGCGTGATGTGACGGAAATGCGTCAAGGTTCTCGCGACTACTCTTCTTGTGCGTTAAACGATCCAGGCACAGTGTGTGGTGGTTCAGGTACTGCGCCAATTCCTAACTTCTATATCGGCCGTTCTGAGTCTGATGGTGGCACTGGTATCGATTACAGCAAATTCTGGACTTTAGGTGCAGATAACGCATTCATCGATGAAGCTGGTACTAACCGTTACAACTACGCACCAATCAACCACTTCATGCGTCCGGATGAACGTTATACCTTTGGTGCGTTTGCCAACTACGAAATCAATGAATATGCTCGTCCGTACATGGAAACTAGTTTCATGAACGACCGCACAGTGGCACAAATTGCTGAATCAGGTACTTTCTTCGGCGAAGAATACACCATGAATCTGAGCAACCCACTGTTTACTGATGCACAACGTGCTCAGTTCCGTACTTTGTACGGTGCTGATACCCAACAAGTTAACATGCTGATCGGTAAGCGGAACAGCGAAGGTGGTGCTCGTGCATCTGACCTCGAGTTCACATCTTTCCGTATCGTCACTGGTATCGAAGGTATCATCAACGACACATGGAGCTATGACGCATCGTTCCTGCACGGCGTAACTTCTTCAAGTGTTGCTTACTTAAATGACTTCTACGGTCCACGTATCGGTCCAGCCATTGGTGCAGTTGCGATTGATGGTGTACCTAATACAACTGTCGGTTCAGTGCCTTACGCAGTATTCCAGCGTGGTGGTGTGACTGCTGAAGCGGCTGACCTGTTAAAAGGTACTGCAATTTTACGTGGTGTGACTTCACAAACTGTGATGAACGCTTTCGTCACCGGCGATTTAGGCTTTAACCTGCCTTCTCACTCATTGCCAGTAGCTGCAGTATTGGGTATGGAACACCGTCAGGAACGTTTCGGCCGTACTGCGGATGAAGTATTCGCTCAAGGTTTATTGTTAGGTCAAGGTGGTCCAACACCAAGCCTGAACGGTGGTTACACTGTTCGTGAAGTATTCGGTGAATTAAGCATTCCATTAGTGGAAGATGCTGCGATGGCCAAAGACATTACCCTTGGTTTTGGTGGTCGTTATTCAGATTATTCAACTTCAGGTGGCGAGCCAACCTATAAAGTTGAACTGGACTGGACACCGGTTGACGACTGGAAAGTTCGTGCCAGCTACAACCGTGCAGTTCGTGCTCCAAACGTTGGCGAACTGTTCGCACAACAAAGCATCGGCCTGTGGGGCGGTGTAGATCCATGTGCTGGTCCAACACCTTCAGCAAGCGCTGCTCAGTGTGCTAACACTGGTGTAACTGCTGCTCAGTACGGCTTAATCGCTGCAAGCCCAGCAGGTCAATACAACCAGTTTACTGGTGGTAACCCAGAGCTGAATCCAGAAATCGCGGATACCATGTCATTTGGTGTGGTTGCCAACCCGTTTGAAGGTTTCAACTTCTCAGTTGACTACTGGAACATCGAGTTAGATGACGTTATCGGTAACATTGCAGCTTCTTTAACTCTGCAAAAATGTGCTGATACCGGTGCAGCCGTATTCTGTAACAACGTAAAACGTGGTAACGGTGGTTCGTTGTGGATTGGTGAGTCTGGTTATGTTCAGGCCACTAACATCAACTTAGCCAGCCGTCACTGGCGTGGTATTGATATCAGCACTAACTACGAAACAGAAGTGTTTGGTGGTAAGTTAACGGCGAAGATGATCGGTAGCCGTAGCATGAAGAAACACTACACGCCGCTGCCAGGTGATGACTCAGCAAACTATGAGTGTTCTGGTAACGTAAGCACCAACTGTTTCGCTCAGCCAAAATGGCGTCACACTGCTTCTGTGAGCTACACCACAGGCGACTGGTGGACAGCAACAGCGAAATGGCGTTACTTCGGTTCAGTTGACTACACCAGCACGGTGAAAGTTGACCAACTGGTTGCTAACGGTATTTCTTCACAAAGCTACCTGGACTTAGTTGGCGCGTTCGACCTGTCTGACAACGTTAGCGTGTTAGCTGGTGTGAACAACGTACTGGACAAAGAACCACCAATGGTTGGTCTGACTCTGTCTAGCAACGCCAACGCTGTAGCTGGTTTCTACGACACTTTAGGTCGTTACCTGCACGCCAGCGTGACTGTGAAGTTCTAATAAACTTTACTGCAAGGGCCTGAATTTCAGGCCCAATGAAAAAACCAAACGCTTGCGTTTGGTTTTTTTTTGCCTGTATTGCTGACGGCCGCGAGCGACCGTTGTGATAGCTGCGTCTACCAAGTCGGGCAGTAGAAAAGTAGTGGTGAATTTTTAAATAACAGCGTTTAAAAAGCGGCAGCGGAACTCATGGCCGCTACCCGCTCTTGTTGTGGGATTTAGCTTAGTATGCGGGACTTAGCTTAGTGGCGAAATATCACAAGGTGCCGTCATGCGATGACCGTCGCCGCTAAAAGGGTAAGTGCCATGCCAGGTATAACTTGGGAACAACACCAGCAAACCTGGTCGCGGGCAAATAGCTTTGGCAACCTGCTCTCGCTCGCCTAAACCTAAGGATGTTTCACCTAATTTAAGCCAGCCAGCGCGATTTAAATCAGTACTTTGAATCGCTTCAGGCACTTGCAGGTAAGTACAGGCCGACAACCAACCTTGTGGATGCACGTGATTGCTATGAAAACCCGCTTGTTGTAATCGCACTGACCAACTGCCGACAATTTTAAATTGCTGCTGATTCCGCCGAAGTAACGGGTGTGTGGCGTCCTGTGGTAAAGAGTGTAAGTAGCCACTGATGTGCTGTTGTAATAACTGCCGGTAATCCTGAATCACCTTGGCCGGTTGTGTTAATAAACTACCAATGGTCTGCGTGCCGCCACGGACACTTTGATCCAGTGGCTGCTGAGAGCTGACATGCAACGCCGCAACTGCTTGATTTAACTCAGCTAAAAAGTGCTGTTGATTGTCATAACCGGCAGGTGTTCCAAGCTGGATCTCTTGCACCAACGTCTGGTAATTATTCAGCCACTGCGCTTTGGCATCGTCCAGCAGACGCCAGCAAGTGCCCTGATAAGCCCAGATCTCCTGATTGTCTGGCTCCAGTTGCTGTGCCTGCTGTAATTGCAGCAGTGCTTCGGAATAATCGCCATCCCGCATTAAATAATTCGCTAAATCAATCCGAAACCGGCTGTGATTGGGCGTTTGCTGCAGCGCTTGTTTGGTCAGCGTTTGCGCTTGTGCCAACTGCCCTTGTTTGCTTAATTGTACGCCCAGCGCATGCAATAGTTCCGGATGCGGCCCGATGCGGCGCAGGCCATCGCGCAGTACTTGCTCGGCAGCTTCTTGTTGGCCGGATTGGATCAAACGCCCGGCATATTGGTAGACCAGTGGCACCGACGTCGGTTGTCGTTGCAGGCTTTGTTCAAAAGATTGCAGAAATTGCGGTAGCTTTTGATGCTCCCAATAAAAATTATTCAGTGAGATATGGGCATCAATATAATCGGGTTTCAGACTGATCGCAGCCTGCCAGTACTGTTCTGCCTGGACAAAATCAGCAGCTTCGGCGGCGGCACAAGCCCGGTTAAACAGATACTCCGGACTGTTTTTGCCTTGCTCAGTAATCCGCTCAAAGCATTGTAGCGCCGCTGCTGGCTGGTTTAACTGGCGCAAAATCACGCCTTTGTTATGCCAGCAGTGGAAATTGCCGGGTTCAATGGCAAGCGCCTGATTATAGGTATTCAGTGCTTGCTGCAGCTTTTCGTCGGCGGTCTGTATTTCCGCGTGCTGGATCAGGACTTTCACCGCGCGGGGTGAAAGTTTTAGCGCCTGCTTGATCCGTTGCTCTGCCAGTGGCAATTTTTTCTGTTGCAGCGCTAACTTAGCGGCATTGGTCCAGGCGTCGGCAAAATTGGGAGCCAGTTGCAGCGCTTGCTGATAAGCCTGCTCCGCCTGAATCCAGTGTTGCAATAAAGTCAGTAGGTTCGCGTAATTAGCCCAGACCACCGGTTGTTTAGCATTGGCGGCCAGACTACGTTGAAACAATTGCAGCGCGACGGCATGGTTTTGTTGCTGCCGCGCCACCAATGCCAGAATATGTAAGGCATCTGGTTGCTCGTGCTGCAGCTGCAACACACTTTGCGCCGCCTGCGCGGCTTGCGGCAACTGACCAGCTTGCATAGCGGCAATTGCCTGCTGCAATTGTTTTTGATACGACATCACTCAACTCAATCGACAATCATTTGGTATAGGCCGCTAAAATTACCATTAAACCATTCGCCAGCGCTACCAGGCCATGTCACTCATCATGTTGATAACGATGCTTCGGTTAGAATTTCTGCCGGAACGGTGCAAATTAACCGGGGCGATGCGGCATTTTTTCAAGGTAATGTTGCTCGCACTGGCGACAGCGTTGCCGGGTCGGATCGGCAGTTAATAGATCAGACTCAATCCGGCACTCACAATCCGAGCATAAACCATATAGTCCCATATCAATCAAACTGATTGCGGCTTGCAGTGCTTCCAGTCGGCTACTGATTTGCTTCAACTGTGGCGTCATCCACGGCTGCAATAATTCCGGCCAATAACTCAGCGGCCGTTGTTCCAGTTGCAGTAATAAAGCACTGCATTGTGGCTGCGGATGTTGGTGCAAATATTGCGAGATCAGTTGACGATGTTGCTGAATTTCGTCCAGCATATTGGTACGTAACATCAGAGTAGTGGATGGTGACATCGCGAATCTCGAATAGCTGTTATACGCTGTTATTGTGCTACAGCGTGTTACCCGGCACAGTGATGCAGATCAAAGCTTTGCGTTATAGTTTGCGTGTTGTGATGCGCTAGGCTTGCTGCGCCAAATATTTTTTAAAATTCTAATATTCAGTGAAATTAAATTATCGGTGTGCGGGTCTCTAAACAGGACCAGGATGTAGTGACAATCCGGCACTATCACTTCAACAGCACTTTAAGGAATTAATGATGACTACTGTGAATCGTAAAATGGTAACTGCGGTCGGCGCTTTTGTTTTAGGTTCGATGGCCACTGTTGGCGCTGCCAACGCCACCGGTTTTCAGGCAACTGAATTGGTTGCCGGCTATCAGTTAGCGGCAATGGAAGCGTCTTGTGGCGCGGACAAAACCAAAACCGATGACAAAGCCAAAGAAGGCAAATGTGGCGAAGGTAAATGCGGCGCCGACAAAGCCAAAGCCGCTGCAGATAAAGCTAAAGAAGGTAAATGTGGCGAAGGCAAATGTGGCGAAGGCAAATGTGGTGCTGACAAAGCTACAGCTGCAGCCAAAGATAAAGCCAAAGATAAAGCCAAAGATACCACCGAAAAAGCCAAAGAAGGTAAATGTGGTGAAGGCAAATGCGGTGGTATGAACTAACATGACCGCGTTTGACGGGGTAGGGCTTGGGCTGCGCCGGGAGCTGTTGGACCCGGTGCTACAGCATAAGCCTGACATCATCGATTTCTTCGAGGTTGCCCCGGAAAATTGGCTGCCGTTTGGTGGTAAGCTCGGTCAGAAGTTTCGTGCTTTGACCGAGCAACATACATTTATCTGCCACGGTTTATCATTATCGCTGGGCAGTCCGGATCCGCTGGATCTGGAGTTTCTAGCCGCGGTGAAAGCCTTCCTCAACACCCATCAAATCAAGCTTTATAGCGAACATTTAAGTTATTGCTCGGCGGGTGGCCATTTATACGATTTAATGCCAATCCCCTTTACAAGCAACGCTGCACGTTATGTGGCAGGGCGCATTCGTCAGGTACAAGACATCCTGCAGCAGCAGTTGGTGATTGAAAATGTGTCCTATTATGCCGCGCCAGGTCAGGAAATGTCGGAGCTGGATTTTACGCTGGAAGTGTTGCAACAAGCCGATTGTGGCTTGCTGCTGGACATCAACAATGTTTATGTCAATTCAGTGAATCATGGTTATGACGCCAAAGCTTTTATCGCTGCGATGCCGACAAAAAGGTTGGTGTACGGTCATATCGCTGGCCATTACCGTGCTTCTGATACTTTGCTGATTGATACCCACGGCGCGGCGGTGGTAGACCCGGTGTGGCAGCTGCTGCAGTTTGCATATCAGCAGCACGGCGAATTTCCGACCTTGCTTGAACGTGATTTTAATCTGCCAGAGTTGACTGTGTTGGAGCAGGAGTTATGGCAAATCAAAAGCTTGCAGCAACAGGCTTCAGCACAACAACAGTCGCTCACACCAGCAACGGCGGGTGGATAAGATGAGCGACTTTCAGCGGATCCAAAACCAATTTGCCGCAGCGATCCGTGATCCGGCACAGCCACAGCTACCCGGTATCGCACCAGAGCGAATGGCGGTATATCAAGAACTGTTTTTTAACAATGTGCTGAATTTTGTCAGCAGCGCTTTTCCGGTGCTCACCAGTTTATATAACGAATCGCAGTGGCACACTAAAACCCGGTTGTTTTTTCAAAGCAGCAATCTGCACAGCCCGTATTTTCTGGATATCGCTGAGAGCTTTTTAAACTGGCTGCAGCAACAACAGCTTGCACCTGAAGATCCGCCATTTTTGCTGGAATTAGCGCATTACGAGTGGATTGAACTTTATCTGGCAACCGCACACCGACAACTGGACTTGCCGCTGCTTGCCCAGATAGAAACACCGCCAGCAACACAAACAGTAACACCGCCAGAAATGCCGATTACCACCAGCCAACTGGCCGTGGATGAATTGGCGTTGTTGTTGTGTTATCAATATCCGGTGAGCCAAATCAGCAGCAAATTCAGACCTGCACAGCCAGCAGCGGCACCGAGTTTATTGCTGGTGTATCGCGATTTGGCAGAAGAGATTAAATTTATAGCGTTAAATCAATTAAGCGCCAGTTTGTTGCAGCTGCTGATCCATACGCCGGGCGCCCGTTTGGCCGAATTAACCACCAGCTTGCAGACATTAGCCCCGCAATTAACCAAGCAGCAGATTGGTGACGGTGCGCTACAATTGCTGCAGGAATTGGCGAAGAAAGGCGTGATCCGAGCTTTTCAAGCTGCGTAAAATTCATTACCATGTCCGACCTTAATTTTAACTCTGATGAACAACGGGAATTCCCTGATGGCAGATGCAAATTTCAAAGAATCTTTTGGCGTGGTTCAGTTTTTGTTATTCCTGGTGGTGTTCACAGGTTTATTGTGTCTGGTGCCGATTTTACGCTGGTTACAAATTCTGGGTTAAGCCACTTTTTGATCAGAAAAACCGCCGGTTGGCGGTTTTTTTGTCGCTGGCCGCAGCACACCGTCTGCCATTGATGTTTTATATCTTTTTAGAGTGACCACAATTATGAGTCAAACCACAGCGTTCACCACGATGCTCGAACAGGTGATTAAGTCAGTCCCGGATTATCCAAAACCGGGTATTTTATTTCGTGATGTGACCAGTCTGATGCAGGATCCGGTGGCTTTTGCCGCCGTCATCGACAATTTCAAACAGCGTTATGCCAATCAGGGTTTTACCAAAATTGTCGGGACTGAATCCCGCGGCTTTATTTTTGGCGCGCCTTTAGCTTATGCCCTGGGCGTCGCTTTTGTGCCAGTGCGTAAACCGGGTAAGTTACCACGTGAGCGTATCGCCGAAAGTTATCAGCTGGAATATGGTCAGGACACGCTGGAAATTCATCTGGATGCGATTGAGCCTGGCGATAAAGTGTTGTTAGTTGACGACTTATTGGCGACTGGTGGTACTATTGATGCCACCACCAAATTAGTGCGCCGTTTAGGTGGCAACGTCAGTGATGCTGCTTTTGTGGTAAATCTGCCGGATTTAGGTGGTGATCGGCGTCTTGCGGCGTTACAGTTAAATGTCTATAGCCTGATTGATTTTGCTGGCCACTAAGCACTGAATTTGCTGCTGGGCCTGTCAGGCCCGGTTGTTGGTAATCAAGGAAAGCAGATGAGTTATCAGGTGTTAGCGCGAAAATGGCGGCCACAAAATTTTGGCCAGCTGGTAGGGCAGGACCATGTCAAAGCGGCCCTGACCAATGCGCTGACGCAGAACCGTCTGCATCATGCTTATTTATTTACCGGCACCCGCGGTGTCGGTAAAACCACCATCGCGCGGATCTTTGCCAAAAGTCTGAACTGTGAACAAGGCGTCACCGCGACGCCCTGTGGTATTTGTAGTGCCTGCGTTGAAATCGACAAAGGCTACTTCGTTGATTTACTTGAAATCGATGCCGCTTCCCGCACCAAAGTTGAAGATACCCGTGATTTACTCGACAACGTGCAATATGCACCGAGCCGGGGTCGTTATAAGGTATACCTGATTGACGAAGTGCATATGCTGTCCAAACACAGCTTTAATGCGCTGTTAAAAACGCTGGAAGAACCGCCGCCACATGTCAAGTTTCTGCTCGCGACCACCGGTCCGCAAAAGTTACCCATTACTGTGTTATCGCGTTGCCTGCAGTTCAGTTTAAAAGCACTGAGCCAAAGCCAAATCAAACAGCATCTGGCGTATATTCTGGGCGAAGAAAAAATTGCCGCTGAAGATGAAGCGCTGGCGCTGTTGGCGCGTGCAGCGAAAGGCAGTTTGCGTGATTCACTGAGTTTAACCGATCAGGCGATTGCCCAGACCAACGGTCATATTGAACTGGGGCCGGTGCGCGAGATGCTGGGCTTTTTAGAACAATCCTGGGCCGAGTTATTGCTGCAAGATGTGCTGAACCGCGACTTGCCGTTGATGCAACACCATTTAATGCAGCTGATGACACAGCATAGCCAGGTGCATTCGGTGCTGGACGATATGTTGTCGCTGTTACATCTGGCTGCGTTGTGCCAGTTCCAGCTGAGTGCGGCTGAACTTGCTTTAACCGAGTCGGCTTTTGTACGAGCGGTGGCAAAATCACAAAGTGCAGAAGCGATTCAGCTGTACTACCAACTGTTGTTGTCCGGCAAAAAGGATTTACCTTATGCCCCGGACGCCCGCACCGGCATTGAAATGGCGTTATTGCGGGCGATTGCCTTTGTGCCGGCGGCGCCTGGGCAGGAGATGGTTGAAAGTCATGCCCATAGTGGCCGCGCTGCAGCATTGTCTGCTGCTGGTTTGCCGACGATGACCACTCCTACAGCAAATCTGGCAGCAAATCTGGTGGCAAGTCCGGTTGCAAGTCAGGATCAGACTGCCGTCATTGCCGATCAGCCTATTGCTGAATCACAGATGACGCCAGCAGACGCGGTTGCGGATCCGGCGATACCACAAATTGATCCAATCACCGCCAGTATTATTGCCCGACGTGCACAAGCTGCAGCCGGAGCTGTTGACGAAAAAAAGTTTGAGCGCCAGCCGGCGCCTCAGCTTTCGATACCAACTCAACTTGCCAAACCAGTTGCACCACAGATTAACGTCGCGCCTGAATCAGCACCTGCAGCGCCGCTGACCACGCCAACTCCAGCACCAGTTGTTGCTACTTGCGCCACTGCAGAAATGCCAGTTACCGCCGAAGAGCAAGATGACGAATGGCAGCCAATCACGGCGATGGCGGTAATGAATACGTCCGTAGACAATAATGATCCGGACGAAGAGCCAGACCCGGTGGCCGATAGCGCCGGTGGTGATTGGGCCTGGCAGCAATATCAATCCGATGACCCAAGCTCTGATCCTGACAAAGAACAAGCGTCAGCCAGCGACCAGGCGCAACCAATCCGCCATGCGCTGCTGGATAGTTTGCAGGTGCTGGACCACGACAATACTGATTTTTCAACTGAATCCGTGCAGCAAGTGGCAGTCGCCGACATCAGCAGCCAACCACTGTATTTTCATGGCAGCATTGACGCCGGTAATTTTGCCGTTAAATATGCCAGTCAAATAGACCCATGGGCAGCGCGGATTGATAAGCTAGCTATTGGTGGTTTGATGCGGCTGTTCTTGTTACATGCTAGTGCCGGGCTACAAGGCTCGCAGCTAAAACTGCAGGTCATGGCTAGCCAACGCCATTTAGACAACGAGAAGAACCAACAGACGCTGCAAACCGTGTTGTCAGCTTCTTATCAACAACCGCTGACACTCGACATTGAATTTTGCGAACAAGTACCGGATTGCCCGATCGCCATTCAGCAGCGGATTGATGAAGCACGAAGGATTTATGTTGCCTCTGTACTCGCGGCTGATCCGTTGGTACAGGCATTACAGCAACATTTTGCTGCCGAGTTAGTGGCCGATAGTTTGTTGGTTAATTAGCCGAATGTAGCGTGCGGACTCCGGATCCCTTGTATTTTGACGGTGATCTGATTATCGTGTCGGCCTGAACAAAGCATCGTCACGCATCCCTTTTAACTGTAAAAGTGAGGCGTCAAAGCACAAGATGACCCAACATTATCGGTAAATATCAGACCATCGCCATCGGGATAATTCAGGCCCGAACTGCCGCGATGATCCACGCCTAACGCAAAGAGAGAGCACAATTATGTTTAAAGGTGGCATGGGTAATATCATGAAACAGGCGCAGCAGATGCAGGAAAAAATGCAGCGTGCGCAAGAAGAAATCGCCAAGTTAGAAGTGACTGGCGAATCAGGTGCCGGTATGGTCAAAGTGACGATGCTGGGTAACCACAATGTGCGTCGGGTCAGTATTGACGACAGCCTGATGCAGGATGACAAAGAAATGCTGGAAGATTTAATTGCGGCGGCGATCAATGACGCAGTGCGCCGGGTTGAAGAAACCAGCAAAGCAAAAATGTCCGGTGTTGCCGGTGGTATGCAGTTACCGCCAGGTTTTAAAATGCCGTTTTAATACGGCCTCAATCACAGTAAGTGGATTCAGGATGAAAGGGTATGGGTAAGCATACACCGCTGGTACAACAGCTGATTGACGCGTTACGACTGTTGCCATCAGTTGGGCCAAAATCGGCACAGCGCATGGCATATCAGCTGCTGGAGCGTAACCGCGAAGGTGGCATGCAACTGGCGCAGGTACTGCAACAGGCGATGCAAAAAGTCGGACATTGCCAGCAATGTCGTACCTTTTGCGAAGGCCAGTTGTGCCAGATCTGTACCCATCCGGTTCGGGGCCATAGCGCCGTCATGTGTATTGTGGCGAGCGCGGCAGATTTATATGCCATTGAACAAACAGGTCTTTTTTCCGGACGTTATTTTGTATTACGCGGCCAGTTATCACCGCTCGATGGCATTGGCCCGGCAGAGCTTGGCTTGGATCAGTTGGCCAATCAACTGGCGCTAGGTCAGGTGCAGGAAGTGATCCTGGCCACCAATCCAACCATTGAAGGCGATGCGACCGCTTTTTATATCGCTGAACTTTGTAAAAAACATCAGATCCAGGTGTCGCGTCTGGCGCAGGGCATGCCGGTAGGTGGTGAACTTGAATATGTTGATGGAAGTACTTTGTCTTATGCCTTTAGTGGCCGTAAACCATTCTAAGCCGTCATCCTTGAAGCCGCAGGGTTGTTGGCCGCCTTCACTCGCCCCAGTCACATAGACTGCTATGCTCCTGGGGTCTCGCTTAGTTGCCGCCTACCTGCAACTTCAATGATTTTGGGTTTAATTCTCAACAATTCTTTTGATGTCGGAATAGTGCCTCCGCAGGTTTTGTCAGAACCAAATCCCCCCTTGAAACTTTTACCTGGCTCCCCCATATAGCTGTCAGTTCAAAACCAAATTGGTTTTAAATTTTCGGGTACATACCCTGCAACGCCTGCGGCACTGATGTGACACTCATGTGGCGTGGCTGGCGGCAATATTGATCACAGGAGCGGTAAATGACTGAAACAACTCAAAAACAAACGCATGGCTTTCAGGCCGAAGTAAAACAACTGCTGCAGTTAATGATCCATTCTTTGTATTCCAACAAAGAAATCTTCTTGCGCGAACTGGTGTCCAACGCCTCAGATGCAGCCGATAAACTGCGCTTTTTAGCCTTATCCGATAGCAGCTTATACGACAACGACGGCGATTTACGCGTACGGATCAGCCTTGATGAAGCCGCCAAAACCATCACCATCAGCGATAACGGTATTGGTATGACCCGTGACGAAGTGATTAGCCACTTAGGCACTATCGCTAAATCCGGCACCAAAGAATTTTTCTCGCAGTTATCCGGCGAAGCCAGCAAAGACTCGCAGCTCATCGGTCAGTTCGGTGTTGGTTTTTACTCAGCCTTTATTGTCGCCGACAAAGTCACAGTCCGTACCCGCAAAGCCGGTGCCGCAGCTGACAGCGCGGTGGAATGGGAATCATCGGGTGAAGGTGAATACACCTTAACGCCAATCAGCAAATCAAGCCGTGGTACCGACATTATCCTGCACCTCCGCGACGCTGAAACTGAATTCGTTGGTAAATGGAAAGTTGAAGGCATCGTCACTAAATATTCTGATCACATCTCTATCCCGGTCCAAATGTGGGAAGAAGGCACTGCTGAAACTGAAGGTGAAGACGGCGAGAAAGTTGCGGCGACCGAAGGTCACTGGAAAGTGGTCAACAAAGCCACCGCGCTTTGGATGCGTGATAAATCTGAAGTATCAGAGACCGAATATCAGGAATTCTACAAACACATTTCGCACGACTGGACTGAGCCACTAAGCTGGAGCCACAACAAAGTGGAAGGCAACAGCAACTACACCAGCCTGCTGTATGTACCAAAAAAAGCACCATTTGATTTATGGAACCGCGAAGCGCGTCATGGCCTGAAACTGTATGTGCAACGTGTGTTTATCATGGACGACGCTGAACAGTTTATGCCAAGTTACCTGCGGTTTATCAAAGGTGTGTTGGATTCCAGCGATTTACCACTGAACGTGTCACGTGAAATTCTGCAAGACACCAAAGTGACACAAAGCCTGCGTAAAGGCTGTACTTCACGCGTGCTGAAAATGCTGGAGAAAATGGCTAAGGCTGAAGATCAGGCCGAATACCAGACCTTCTGGAACGAGTTTGGTCAGGTGATCAAAGAAGGCCCGGCGGAAGATTTTGCCAATAAAGATCAAATTGCCAAATTGCTGCGTTTTGCCTCAACCCACAACGACAGTGACATTCAAAATGTTGGACTGGAAGCCTATGTCAGCCGGATGAAAGAGTCGCAAGACGACATTTACTATTTAGTCGGCGACAGTTTCGAGGCGGTTAAACACAGCCCGCACCTGGAAGTTCTGCGTAAAAAAGGCATCGAAGTGTTGTTGTTGTCTGATCGCATTGACGAATGGCTAATGCAACATCTGACCGATTTCGACGGTAAAAAACTGCGTTCAGTGGCCAAAGGTGGTTTGGATCTGAGTAAGTTGGATGACGAAGCGACTAAACAGGCACAACAAGAAACTGAACAACAGTTTGCTGCAGTGGCGGCACGCTTCAAAGTGGCGCTCGGGGATCAGGTGAAAGACGTGAAAGTCAGCCATCGTTTGACCGACAGCCCGGCTTGTATTGTCACTGACGAGTTCGATATGAGCACGCAGATGATGAAGCTGATGGAATCGGTTGGTCAGAAAGTGCCTGAAGTAAAACCAATTTTTGAATTAAACCCGGATCATCAGTTGGTGAAACACATTGCCGATGTGCAGGACGAAAGCCGCTTTAAACAATGGGCTGAGGTTATTTTTGAACAGGCGCTACTGGCGGAACGTGGCAGTCTGAAAAACCCGGCGAGCTTTGTCACCCGCTTAAACAGCTTGTTGCTTGATCTGGCGAAGTAACAAAACTGCTGCTTTGAAATAGTAAAAATGGACAAATCTGTGAGGGTTTGTCCATTTTTTATTGGCAATCGCAGGAATGGCGTATTTAGCTGTGCTATTGCAGAATTGTTTATGATGACGATTACTCATATCTACATGATAAATAATCATAAATTAAAGAAATAATCCAAGTCTAGCGCTGTTGCAATTTTCAGCAGCACAGCAAATTTATAGTGAATACCGTCAAAGCCAAAATAGGCGCTAAGGCTTATCAAATCTAGCACTTTAGTCGAATGTTTTTTCCTGCAACCTAAAGTAAACTATCAAAAAACCGCTGTTAAATAGTAAAGTTCAAGCAATTTGCTGATTTGCCATGTTACGACCAAAGTAGCCTTGACTAATAAGATGAGCAGCCTTGCTGCGACAAATTTCTTGTCTGATGACGGACATTGTGTAAAGATCCGACCCTTACAACGATTGGATCAATCCCCAGCTACTCGAGGTTTTGTATGCGTATTATTTTGTTGGGTGCCCCAGGTGCCGGAAAAGGAACTCAGGCGCAGTTTCTGATGAGTAAGTTTGGCATCCCGCAAATTTCCACCGGTGACATGCTGCGTGCTGCAATTAAAGAAGGCACACCGCTTGGTATCGCGGCAAAACAGGTGATGGACGCTGGTCAACTGGTGTCAGATGATCTGATCATCGGTCTGGTGAAAGAGCGGATCGCCAAAGAAGATTGTGCCAATGGCTTTTTGTTAGACGGTTTCCCACGCACTATTCCACAAGCCGATGCGATGAAAGAAAACGGCGTGGTGGTTGATTTTGTGATTGAATTTGATGTACCGGATGACGTAATTGTCGAGCGGATGAGCGGTCGTCGGGTGCATCCTGCTTCAGGCCGGGTTTACCACATCAGCTACAACCCACCTAAAGTGGCCGGTATTGACGATGTAACCAGTGAAGAACTGGTGATCCGCGAAGACGACAAAGAACAAACCGTGCGTAAACGTTTAGGTGTTTATCACGAGCAAACTGAACCACTGGTCGGTTATTACCGTAATCAAGCAGAGCAGGGGCTGACCAAGTACCATCATTTAGATGGCACCCAGCCGGTTGACTCAGTGAGTGCACAGTTGTTGGCTTTATTGGCTTAAGTACGGGCTAAGTATTTGCTTAAGTGCTGGCATAAGTGCTGGCATAAGTACTGGCATAAGTCCTTTGTTCAGTCCGCCTTATTAAGAAACCCGCCACCTGGTGGGTTTTTTTACGCCTAGTTGCGGTAACTTTGAGCAGGGGCATTGTGAAAAGTTGATGATCCACATCGCTTTATTTCGACATGCTTGTGCAAATCAACATGCTAAACTTCGCCACAGTTTGCTTTTAGAGAAGGTTTGTTATGACACCCACTTTAACCTTACCATTGCAGCAATATGCAGTGGTGCTGGTCAATCTTGGCACGCCGGACGAGCCGACTGTTCCCGCCATTCAACGTTATCTAAAACAGTTTTTGTCTGATCAACGGGTGGTCGATTACCCGGCGATTTTATGGCAGTGCATTTTGCGTGGGATTATCCTGCCATTTCGCGGTCGCCGCGTCGCCAAGCTCTATCAGTCGATTTGGTGGGAAGAAGGCTCGCCGCTGCGGGTCATCACTGAACGCCAGACTAAAGCACTTGGTAATGCCATGTTGATGGGCGGTTTACCAGTTCAAGTGCGTTATGCCATGACTTATGGCAACCCGTCGATTACTTCGGTACTGGACGAGCTACGTGCCACAGGCGTGGAACGTTTTGTGGTGCTGCCGCTTTATCCACAATATTCCGCCACCACCACGGCCGCCATCTCCGATCAAATCAGCAGTTATTTACAGCAGCAGCGCGATTTGCCGGAAATCCGCATGCAGAAGCATTACCATCATTTACCAGCATATCGCAGTGCACTGGCAGGTTCAGTGCGCGCGCACTGGGCCAAACACGGGCAGGCTGATGCGCTGCTGTTGTCCTTTCATGGCATTCCGGAGCGGTTTGTCAGGCTCGGCGACCCTTATGCGCAGCATTGTCGCGAAACCGCCGCCAATCTGGCAACCGACTTGGGCTTATCATCCGAACAGGTGCTGGTGAGTTTCCAATCCCGCGTCGGGAAAGAGCAGTGGTTACAACCTTATACCGATCAACTGTTGGAAAAGTTACCGGGGCAAGGGATTAAAACGCTACAAGTGTTATGTCCGGCATTTTCGGCCGATTGCCTGGAAACGCTGGAGGAAATCGCGGTAGAAAACCGTGAAGTATTCCTGCATGCTGGGGGGGAAGATTATCAGTACATCAAGGCACTGAATGACTCGCCTTGCCATATTCAATTATTCCGGCAGCTGGTGCTGCAACAATTACAAGGTTGGTAGAGATGACTTTTACAGTACTTCCTTATTACGCCGCTGCACTTGCGGTCATGTATGTGGTTTTGGCAGTCCTGGTGATCAGGCAACGTTTTAAAAGCAGAGTTGGCCTGGGCGATGGCCAACAGCCTGCGTTGATCAAAGCGGTGCGGATCCACGGCAATTTCGCTGAGTATGTGCCTTTGTTATTGATTTTATTGTTGACTTTAGAAGTGCAGGGCGCGGCACTGTGGCAATTACATTTGATGGGTGGATTAACTTTATTCGGACGTGTCTGTCATGCCATCGGTTTAAGTAAAACCAGTGGTACCTCAGCACCGCGGCTGATTGGTATGTTATCGACCTTTGGCGCTTTGTTATGCGGCGCGGCTTTTTTAGTGCTCGGCCAGGCTTAATGTAATGAAAATTGTCGGGAAGGGCCAACCGGTGTTGCTGCTACACAGCTCGCTGAGTAGCCACAAACAATGGTTGCCGCTGGTGCCGCTGCTTAGTGATGAGTACCAGCTGCTGCTACCGGATTTATCAGGTTATGGCAGCCATCCGGTCGCGGAATTTCAGGCAGAACCCAAACATCAGTTGGCCATCGAAGCGGATGCAGTGCTGGCGCAGATCCCTGCTGCGATACGTCAACAACCGATGCTGTTGCTTGGCCATTCGTTTGGCGGCGCTGTAGCTTTACATTTGGCGCGTACCGGTAAAATTAAGCTTAAAGCTTTAATTCTGTATGAGCCGGTGGCTTTTCATTTGCTGGCGAATTCAGCAGATGCCGAGGCTATCACGCTTACCGCCGAAGTCGTGGCGTTGTCGCAGCAGATGCCCCATTTGCCAGCCTGGGACGCTACTCGGTTGTTTGTCGATTATTGGCAACAGCAGGATTATTTTCAGCATCTGCCCGCGCGTATGCAGCAACAGATGGCGGCACAAGTGTGGAAAGTACCACAAGATTTCTCTGCGTTGATTAGCGAGCCCGCCACGCTGACCGATTATCAGCAGATTAACTGCCCGGTATTGCTGCTACGTGGGTCAGAAAGTCGGCGTTCAGCGTTATTGATTTCAGAGTTGTTACAAGGGATTTGGCCACAGGCCAGGGTGAAAACGCTGCCAGCCGGTCATATGGCGCCGGTGGCAGCAGCAGAATTAGTCAACGCTCAGATGATCGACTTTATCCGGGCGCTTAAATAATTGAAGTTAGCCGTTACTGGCTACGGTGAGCGCCGGTGTTTCGCTATTGGCGGCACTTTGCTGCGTCAATAACGTGGACGGCTGGCCCTGGCCAATATTAATCCGGCGTGGTTTTAACGCTTCCGGCACTTCGCGCACCAGTTCAATATGCAATAAACCGCTGTGCACATTGGCACCTGTCACTTTGATATAGTCGGACAGCTGGAACTTGCGCTCAAAATTGCGCTCAGCGATGCCCTGATGTAAAAAGCGCCGATCTTCGGTTTTATCCGCTTTTTGCCCTTTAACCACCAGCTTGTTGTGTTCGGTTTCAATTGATAATTCATGTTGATCAAAACCCGCCACCGCCATGGTGATCCGGTACTGATCTTCGCCGGTCACTTCGATGTTGTACGGTGGATAAGCAGGTTGTTTTTCGTTACGGGCAGCAGCGTCCATCAGGCCAGCCAGATGATCAAAACCAATAAATGAACGGTAAAATGGAGTGAAGTCTAAAGTTGTCATCGCCAATTCCTCAATAAATAAGCAAATTAGTTAACTATGTAGTAAAACATTTAGTTAAACCTTTGATTAAAAAGGACTCTCCAATAGTGGACCAGTCCGTTGCAGGATCCTGTTCAGGCATCCTGCTTGATAAAATAAGGTCGGCGAAAACAGTTTCAAGGGGGAAATTTAAGATTTTTTTGCACTCACTGTTTTCAGCGCAGCCAGTGCAGCAGCATAGTCCGGTTCTTGCCCTAAGCTTGGAACAAGTTGTTGATACACCAGTTTACCGCTGGCATCAATGATCAGCACCGCGCGGCTTAGAATGCCCATGTCCTTAATTCTTAAGCCATAACTGCTGCCAAAATCGCCCCAGACTGCGTCTGACAGCACCAGCAATTTGTCGACTTTTTCCTGTACACAAAAACGTTTTTGGGCAAAAGGTAAATCGGTGGAAATGGTCATCACCACCACATTAGCCGGTAAGGCTGCCACTTCCTGATTAAATTTTTTGGTCTGAATGGAGCAGACGCCCGTATCAAGGCTGGGAACAACACTGAGTAACACCGTTTTACCACTGAAATCACTCAGTTTGACCGCTTTGAAGGCTTGATCGGCGACTTTAAAATCCGGAGCTGGTTGGTGCAGCACTGCCGGAGAACCCAGCAATTCTATTTGTCGTTCACCCGCTTTAATATCAGAAAGGCGGCTGGGGAGGGCTGCGGTCAAATCAACGGCAATGGCGCTGAAACTAAACAACGCTACACCTAAGATGACGGCACTCGGTGACTTATTTTTCATGGCGGTTCTCCTTCGGATACAAGACATGTGGGCCTGAAATTTAATCAGTATTTCAATCTGTTAAGTATGTAACTGATCGCGCTGTTCAGGGATGTTTTTTATTCGCGCTATCAGGATTTCAGCGCTACACTGAAAACTAACAATACGTGAATCAGGTGTCTAATGGTAGCTGCGGTTTTGATATGTGATGACTCAAATCTGGCGCGTAAGCAGATGGCACGTAGCCTGCCTGCCGATTGGCAAGAAAAGATTTCATTTGCCGGGCACGGACAAGAGGCGCTGGAAGTGTTGAAGCGCCAGCCGATCGATTTGTTGTTCCTTGATTTAAACATGCCAATCCTCGACGGTTACGAGGTATTGCAGGCCATTTCTCAGCAAAAAATTCCGGTCAAAGTGGTGGTCGTTTCTGGTGACATTCAACCCGAAGCCCGCGAGCGTGTGCTCGGTTATGGTGCGCTGGATTTTATCCGAAAGCCGGTAGCGGCAGAGAAACTAACCGAAGTACTACAGCAGTTTTTATCAGTACATAGCGCTGCCGACAGTAAAAAAGTGATTGATCGTGCGATGAATGCCAGCCAGTTGGCTGGTGATTTTGCGTTGGATCCGATCCTGCGTGACGTGTTTCAGGAGCTGACTAATGTCGCGATGGGGCAGGCCGGTGATTTATTGGCGCGGTTGCTCAAAGTATTTGTAAAACTACCCATTCCCAACGTCAATGTGATTGAAGTCAGCGAACTGCATATGGCGATTGCTTCGGTAGAGCAAAAGCAAACAACTTCGGCAGTTTGCCAGGGCTTTATCGGTGGCGGAATTTCAGGCGAAGTGTTACTCATTCTGAATGATTCGAGTTTTGTGGATATCGCAAAACTGCTGAATTACACCGGTAAACTCACCACAAAAACCGAACTTGAACTGCTGATGGACATTGGCAATATCCTGATTGGAGCGGTGTTAAAAGGCCTTGCTGAACAAATCGATATGACATTCAGTCAGGGTCACCCGGTGGTGCTTGGGCAACACGCGCCAATTAGTGAAATGATCAAAGCCAATGCCAAACGCTGGAAACGCACACTGGCAATTGAAATAAGTTATGGCATTGAAAACTATAATATTAATTGTGATTTATTACTGCTCTTTACCGAAGACAGTATTAAAACCATGAATTATAAAGTCGCATTCTTGTTAGAAGAGTAGTTATGTCACAAATGAATTCAGACGTTTCCGAAGTACACTGGTTACTGGACATGTTCCAGACCGTTGATGTGGGGCTGGTGGTGTTAACCATCGACTACAAAATACAGGTCTGGAATGGTTTTATGGAAAACCACAGTGGCCTGACACCACGCCAGGTGCGGGATCGGCATTTATTTGACTTGTTCTCAGAAATTGATGAAGACTGGCTCCGGCGTAAATGTGATCCCGTGATCCTGCTGAAAAATAAAGCCTTTACCATTTGGGAGCAACGGCCATTTATCTTTAAGTTTCGCAATTACCGACCGATTACCGGCTCTGCCGACTATATGTACCAGAATAGTACGATTTTTCCGATCACCGATGTGCGTGGCGTAGTGACACATTTATGCATGATTATTTACGATGTGACTGATGTTGCCACTAGTCGGCTCGAGCTGGAATCGATGAATGGGCAACTGCGGCAATTATCAAAAACTGATTTTCTAACGGCATTGAACAATCGAGGGCATTGGGAAGATGCCTTGATGACAGAGTTCAAACGTTTAAAACGCAGCGGTCATCGTAGTGCTTTGCTGATGTGCGATATCGACCACTTTAAGCGCGTGAATGACACTTTTGGTCATGCCGCCGGTGATGCGGTGATTAAAGATGTGGCTCAGGCGGTGAAAAAAAATCTGCGGGAAACGGATGTGGCGGGCCGTTATGGCGGCGAAGAATTTGCGGTGTTGCTTGTTGATACGACCGAAGATCAGGCGTTATTTTTCGCCGAGCGTTTACGCAAGACGGTGGAGAATCTGACTATTGAATATAACCAGCAGTTGCTGCGGGTCACGGTCAGTGTTGGGATCGCCGAGTATCACAGTACGATGCAAGAACACCGGCACTGGATTGAAGCCGCCGACAAAGCTCTGTATACCTCGAAAGCCAATGGCCGAAATCAGGTTACTTTGTGTCATAGTGCGGAGCAATTGTCGGCTGGCTGATATTGATCGCTGAGTCGATAACTTTAGTCGTTAGCAAATACCAGTCACTTCGGCGACTGGTATTTTTTTTTCGTACGTGAATAGATAAGTCCTTCTAATTCGAGGAGGTGCGGAAGTAGGGTTGAGCAGACCTTCTGCGGCATGGACGCCGCAGATGAGCCCCCAAGGACGGGTTTACGGCGAGTCTGCGTAGTCTGCTTCTTCATCTCCTGTACTTTCGTCTACGTCTGCAGGTTCTAAAGCTAGCTGACTAATTCGGCACCATTAATAGCTGCCGCACCGTATTGTCTTCGTTTAGTTGTTCCAGCCTCACGGTAAACCCCCACAACCGGTGTAAATGTTTCAGTACCTGGTGATAACTATCGGCCAGTGGCACCCGTTTATTTGGTACAAAGCGCAGCGTCAACGAACGGTCACCGCTAACATCGACATTCCACACCTGAATATTGGGTTCAATATTGCTCAGGTTGTACTGGGCCGACAGCATTGAGCGAATGTGTTGATAACCTTCGTTATTGTGGATCGCTGCCACTTCCAACGAGTTTTCCTGATCATCATCGACGATGGCAAACAAGTGAAAATCGCGGATGATTTTCGGCGACAGGTACTGACTGATAAAACTTTCGTCTTTGAAATTTTGCATTGCAAAATGTAATGTTTCGACCCAATTGCTGCCTGCCATATCTGGGAACCACAGTTTATCTTCCGCTGTCGGATGTTCACAAATACGCCGGATGTCACAAAACATAGCAAAACCAAGGGCATAGGGGTTAATGCCGGAGTAATACTTCGAGTTATACGGTGGCTGAAACACCACATTGGTGTGGTTGTGCAGCACTTCCAGCATAAATTTGTCAGTGACGAAGCCTTCACCATACAGATGCTGCAAAATGGTGTAATGCCAGAACGTTGCCCAGCCTTCGTTCATCACCTGGGTTTGTTTTTGCGGATAAAAGTATTGCGAAATTTTGCGCACGATCCGCACAATTTCCCGCTGCCATGGTTTTAACAACGGCGCATTTTTTTCGATAAAATACAGGATGTTTTCCTGTGGCTCTGCCGGGAAATGCCGTTCTTCCGCTATCGCTTGTTGGCCTTTATTTGGGATGGTTTTCCACAGCTGATTGACCTGTGATTGCAGATAACTTTCTCGATCTTTTTGCCGGCGCTGCTCTTCGTCCATCGAAATTTTCTGCGGTCTTTTATAGCGGTCAACGCCATAGTTCATCAGGGCATGACAGGAATCGAGAATATCTTCCACTTCGCTCAGGCCGTATTTTTCCTCACAATCGCTGATGTATTTTTTCGCAAACACCAGATAATCAATAATGGAGGATGCATCGGTCCAGGTTTTAAACAAGTAGTTGTTTTTAAAAAAAGAATTGTGGCCATAACAGGCATGCGCCATCACCAGCGCCTGCATGGTAATGGTGTTTTCTTCCATCAGATAGGCAATACAAGGGTTGGAATTGATCACAATTTCATAGGCCAACCCCATAAAACCACGTTTGTAGTTTTGCTCGGTCTGAATGAATTTTTTACCATAAGACCAGTGGTTGTAGCCCAACGGCATCCCTACGCTGGAGTACGCATCCATCATTTGTTCGGCGGTGATAATTTCAATTTGGTTCGGGTAATAATCGAGTTGATAAAATTTGGCCACCCGTTCAATTTCGGCCTGATATTGGGTCAATAAATCAAAGGTCCAGTCCGGACCATCTGACAAGGGCGTCACGCTTGGTGCAGCCGTAGAAGCTAATGCGGTTTTCGGCTTGGCGGTCATCCTGCACTCCTTGAAGATGTTAAGCAGCTTGTTTTTTAAACAAGGTTCGAAACACCGGATAGATGTCACTGACCTGACGGATCGGCTGAATGGCAAAATTATCAAAGTCGGATAGCAGCTTTTCGTATTCTTGCCACAGACTTTGATGCGGCCGCTGGGTAATTTCGATATAGGCGTAATATCGTACAAACGGCAGCAGCTGTTCGGTCAATAACGACGCACATTGTGGGCTGTCATCAGCCCAGTTGTCGCCATCCGACGCCTGCGCCGCATAAATATTCCACTGCGTTGGGTCGTAACGCTCTTTCACAATCTCCGCCATCAGCTTCAGTGCGCTGGACACAATGGTGCCGCCGGTTTCCTGAGAATAGAAAAACTCCTGCTCGTCAACTTCTTTGGCCTGGGTATGGTGGCGGATATACACCACATCGACGTTTTTATAGCTGCGGCTTAAAAACATATACAGCAGAATATAAAAGCGCTTTGCCATATCTTTGGTCGCCTGATCCATGGAGCCGGAGACGTCCATCAGACAAAACATCACCGCTTTACTGGTCGGCTCCGGTCTTTTGGCGAAGTTTCGAAACCTTAAATCAAAACTATCAATAAAGGGCACCGCGCCAATCCGCCGTTTGAGTTCCAGCACTTCGGCACGGAGCAACTGCAGTTGATGCTGGTCGGGTACTGCCTCTTGCTCCAGCAAGGCAAGCTCTTGCTCTAGTTCATGTAACTGCTTTTTCTTGCCGGCACTCATCGCGATGCGCCGTGCTAGTGAACCTTGTAACGAGCGCACAATATCAATATTGCTGGGCACGCCTTCTGAGCGATAGCCAGCGCGGACATTTTTGTATTGCACCAGCTTATCCAGCTGATTTTTCTTTAGATTCGGCAGCTCCAAGTCTTCAAACAGCAGATCCAGATATTCATCTTTGGAAATCGAAAATACAAATTCATCTTCGCCTTCACCATCCTGACTGGCATCGCCCTGACCGGAACCGCTACCCTGTCCACCTAACGGCCTTTTGATCCGATCGCCTGGGCTAAACTGATCGTTGCCGGGATGGATCATCTCGCGATGACCGCCTTTACCCTGATGAAAAAACGGCTCGGTAATGTCACGACCCGGAATAGTCACCGACTCGCCACTATCGATATCGGTGACACTACGTTTACTGATGGCGTCAGAAACCGCTTGTTTAATCTGATGCTTGTAGCGCCTTATGAACCGTTGCCGGTTCACCGCGCTTTTGTTTTTGCCGTTCAGGCGTCGATCGATAAAATGCGCCATAAAACCTCCGGCTGACCTTAAGCATCACTGCGATTTCCGTACCCGCAAGTACCATTCCGACAGCAACCGGACCTGTTTGCGTGTATAGCCTTTTTCCATCATCCGATCGACAAAATCATCATGTTTTTTCTGATCGTCGGTCGAGGTTTTGGCATTAAACGAAATCACCGGCAACAACTCTTCGGTGCTGGAGAACATTTTTTTCTCGATCACAGTGCGCAGTTTTTCATAGCTGGTCCAGGTTGGGTTTTTGCCATTGTTTTTGGCTTTAGCCCTGAGCACAAAGTTCACGATTTCATTGCGAAAATCTTTTGGGTTGCTGATGCCGGCCGGTTTTTCAATTTTCTCCAGTTCCGCATTAAGTGCGGAGCGGTCAAACAACTGGCCGGTTTCCGGATCGCGGTATTCTTGATCCTGGATCCAAAAATCGGCATAAATCACATACCGATCAAAGATGTTCTGCCCATATTCGGAATAAGATTCCAGATAAGCGGTTTGAATTTCCTTGCCAATAAATTCAACATATTTCGGGATCAGATACCCTTTTAAGTGCTCCAGATACCGCTCGGCGACATCGGCGGCGAATTGCTCGCGTTCGATTTGTTGCTCCAGCACATAAAACAAATGCACCGGGTTGGCGGCGACTTCGGTGCTGTCGAAGTTAAACACCCTGGATAAAATCTTAAAGGCAAAGCGGGTCGAAAGCCCGGTCATGCCTTCGTCGACCCCGGCGTAATCGCGGTACTCCTGATAGGATTTTGCTTTTGGATCAGTGTCTTTTAGGCTCTCGCCATCGTACACCCGCATTTTCGAATACAGACTAGAGTTCTCCGGTAGTTTCAGCCTTGAGAGCACTGCAAACTGCGCCAGCGAAGTTAAAGTGCCAGGCGCGCATGGCGATACTTTTAACTCACTGTGTTCCAGCAGTTTTTCGTAAATCTTCACCTCTTCGGACACGCGCAGACAATAAGGCACCTTGACGATATAGACCCGGTCTAAAAAGGCTTCATTGTTTTTATTATTGCGAAAAGTTTGCCACTCCGATTCATTGCTGTGCGCCAGAATAATGCCTTCAAACGGCAGCGCGGCCAGGCCCTCAGTGCCGTTGTAATTGCCTTCTTGCGTCGCGGTTAGCAGTGGATGTAGCACTTTAATGGGCGCTTTAAACATCTCGACAAATTCCATCATGCCCTGATTGGCGCGGCATAAAGCGCCAGAATAGCTGTAAGCGTCAGGATCGTTCTGGGCGAAATGTTCCAGCTGGCGGATATCGACTTTGCCGACTAAAGAGGCAATATCCTGATTGTTTTCATCACCAGGTTCAGTTTTAGCGATGGCAATCTGGTCCAGAATAGAGGGGTATTTTTTGACCACCTTAAATGCGCTGATATCGCCGTTAAATTCATGCAGCCGTTTGCTGGCCCAGGGCGACATAATGGTTTTTAAGTAGCGTTTTGGAATGCCGTATTCTTGCTCCAGAATATTGCCATCTTCCATTAAATCAAACAGGCAAAGTGGGCTGTCATACACCGGCGAGCCTTTCAGATAATAGATCGGCACTTGTTGCATCAGTGATTTTAGCTTTTCTGCCAGTGATGATTTACCACCACCGACCGGCCCCAGCAAATACAGAATCTGTTTGCGCTCTTCCAGGCCTTGTGCCGAATGTTTTAGGTAGGCGACAATTTGTTCGATGGCGTCTTCCATGCCATAAAACTCAGAAAATGCCGGATAACGGGCAATCACTCGATTGGAGAATAAACGGCTTTGTTTTGGATCCTGAGCGGTATCAATAAACTCGGGAGAACCAATCGCCATCAATAGCCGCTCCGCCGCGCTGGCGTAACAACTTTTGTCACCTTTGCACAGCGTTAGGAATTCAGAAATACTGTATTCCTCTTCCCGCGCTGCTTCGTAACGTGACTTGTAGTGCTCAAAAATACCCATATGCACCTCCGCAACCTTGTCATAAAAACATGAGACTGAACCGGTGTTATGTTTAAAGGTTAGACAGTAAAATCTGGCTTCGCCCAGCTAATTGACAGAATTTTATGAAATTTTCGACAAACGGCGATCTGAGACAGCCAGAAGTGCCAGTGGCTTCGTCGATAGCGCAACAAGCTTAGTTGAAGCAAGGGAGGGGGTAGTAAAAACAACAAACCCGGCCAAGCGCCGGGTTTGCAAGATCGGCAACAAATAGTTACTCAATCGTCAATGACTGTGATGCAGTCAATTATTTAGCAAAGTTTGCCGCAGCGAAGTTCCAGTTTACCAGTGCCCAGAAGGCGTTCAGGTAAGTTGGACGGGCGTTACGGAAATCGATGTAATAAGCATGTTCCCACAGATCCACAGTCAGGACTGGTGTCACTGAGCTGTCAGTCAGCGGTGTACCTGCATTGCTGGTGTTGACGATGTCTAAAGTGCCATCGGCTTTTTTCACTAACCAAGTCCAGCTTGAACCGAAGTTGTTGACTGCTTTGTCATTAAAAGCGGTCTGGAACGCTGCGAAAGAACCCCATTTGGCGTTGATAGCGTCTGCTAAAGCGCCTGATGGTTCGCCACCGGCATTTGGTGCCAGGCAGTGCCAGTAAAAAGTGTGATTCCAGATTTGCGCGGCATTGTTAAACACCGGGCCTTCTGATGCTTTGATAATATCTTCCAGCGATTTGCCAGCGTGCGCAGTGCCTTCAATCAAAGAATTCAGTTTCACGACGTAAGCGTTGTGGTGCTTGCCATGGTGGTAGTCCAGAGTTTCTGGGGAGATATGTGGTAATAACGCATCTTTTGCGAACGGTAATGCTGGTAATTCAAAGGCCATTTCTAATTCTCCACTGACGTTGTTTATGGTGTCTGCATCGCGTAGCCTACAAAACCTGACTAAAATACTCAAGTTATACCTGAATACCCAACCGGCTTTAACGCTCGTGATGTTGGTTTTATGCTGAGTTTTATTTTTGGGGCAGATCTTGAAAACTCAAGTGGCTGACCTCAAATCCTCTGGTAAAATGATTTAACTTTTTTTTGTGCTGTAAGGCAGAGGCTGACCATGGAAACGATCGACAAAATTAAACAACAACTGACAGATAACCCAATTATTCTGTTTATGAAAGGTTCACCAAAATTCCCAAGCTGTGGTTTTTCAGCGCAGGCTTCACAAGCGCTGATCGCTTGTGGTGAACAATTCGCTTATGTCGACATTCTGCAAAATCCGGATATTCGCGCTGAGCTGCCAAAATATGCCAACTGGCCAACCTTTCCACAATTGTGGGTAGAAGGCGAATTGGTTGGTGGTTGTGACATTATGCTGGAAATGTTTCAGCGTGGTGAATTACAGCCGCTGATTAAAGAAACGGCCGCGAAATTTAAAAAACCTGAAGATACTCAAGCTGCTGAATAATTGATGCTTGCCTGAGTCATTGAAAACAAAAAAGCAGCCAAGGCTGCTTTTTTGTTTTATAAATCATCCACGTTGCATGCGCCCAAAGCAGTTGCAGTTTATTCCGCGGCGATTTCTTCCGGCTCGTCATTGACGGCGCCAAGGAACGGCGGTGGCCAACCACCTAAAGTTTGCCAGCGATTCACGATATGACAAAACAGCTCTGCCGTGCGTTCGGTATCATACAAGGCGCTATGGGCTTCTTTATTATCAAAGGCAATACCTGCCGCCTGACAGGCTTTGGCCAGCACGGTTTGACCTAACGCCAGCGCTGCTAACGTGGTGGTATCAAAAGATACAAAAGCATGAAAAGGCGAACGTTTAATGCTGTTACGTTCAACGGCAGCGTTTAAAAAACCTTGGTCAAACGCTGAATTGTGCGCCACCATCACCGCGCGCTGGCAGCCGGCATCTTTTTGCGCTTTGCGCACCGCTTTAAATATTTCGGTTAGTGCTTCGCGCTCAGACACCGCGCCCCGCAGCGGGTTAAACGGGTCAATACCATTAAAAGCTAACGAGCTAGGATTTAATATTGCGCCTGCAAATGGCTCAACGTGGAAGTGCAGGGTTTGTGCGATCTGCAGTTGACCCGAGTCATCCATCGTCAGCAATGTTGCTGCAATTTCTAATAAAGCATCGGTTTGGGCGTTAAATCCGGCAGTTTCGACATCGATGACCACGGGGTAATAGCCACGAAATCGTTGAGAGAGTAAAGTTAACGCTTGAGTCATGAGTAAACCTGCAGGCCAGTAGGGCGGGCAGTATGCCAAAAAAAATGGCATTCGTCTTGTCGCGGCACAGCCTTTGCAAGAAAAAAACAATCAAAGTAAGTCGCAGAAATCAGTGTCTGGCAGCTGCGACCCTGTTTAAAGACTGCCAAAATAGTGAGATAGCGTCAGCGACCCCCTTTATCGCGACGCAGGAGGCCCAATGAAATTACATCAAATCCTGGTCTTGGGTTTATTGCTCCCGGCAACAGCCAGCCAGGCACGGCTGAATATCCGGCAATATGCTGCCACGATAGAGCAGGCGAACTGGGCTGTCACCAATGCTTCAGCGCTCAAATGTGAACTCAGTCACAACATTCCAAATTTTGGCGAAGCGCGGTTTAGTAGCAATGCCAACAAAGAACTGAACCTGTTATTTGAATTAAAAATGACCCGTTTGCCGGATGATTATGGACTGGCCAAAGTGTCTTCGGTGCCGCCACAATGGCGTGCCGGAGAAATCGCCAAGCCGATTGCCGACTTAGCTTTGTTAAAACAATTTGATGGCGGTTTACCGAAAAAAGCTGCCTGGACTTTGCTAACCGAACTGGAACAAGGGTTTAGCCCAACCTTTTATTTTGCTGACTGGCATAGTCCCTTTGATCAGGTTACGGCTGCCATAAACCCGGTGCATTTTGCCGCTCCATTTCAGAAATTTAACCTGTGTATGGCCGGGTTGTTGCGTTTTACCTTCGAAGATATTGCAATGACGGTGCTAAATTATCAATCAAACAGTGATGAGCTAACCCGCGAGTCACAAGCGAGACTGGATCAGATCGCCGAATATTTAAAACATGATAAAGCCGTTGCCGCAGTCACTATTGATACCTATACCGATAGTTACGGCGGCCGCTGGATTAACGATGAATTGTCACGTAAACGCGCGGCAACGCTTAAAGCGTTTTTTGTCAGCGCTGGGGTCGATGCAAAGCTGGTAAAAACCGAAGGCTTTGGTGAAAAACGCCATGTAGCGCCCAATGAAACCAGCCGGGGTCGTGGCACGAACCGCCGGGCCGTGGTGCAACTGGCGAAGCTATAACAAGTTGTAAATTGCTTTCGCGCTTGCTGATGGCTCGCTTGTTAAAGTTCTATGATTTCTCAAATCGTCTTGGCGACACCAGAGCGGCTAATTCCACCGGTAGCGGTGTCGGTTCACCACAAAGCTCTGCAGCGAGCTGTTCGGCCAATAAAGGTGCAAACAATAAACCACGGGCACCAAGCCCACCGAACACCACTGCTTTATTTGCAAGCGAGCCAGCGAGCGGCAAATGATCGGGGATGGTCGCTCTGACGCCGGCTTTGGCTGAAGTGACACCGGCGTTCTGGAACCAGGCCGGTTGCTGCAAAACCTTATTTACCAGCGCCAAATTAGCGTCGTTATCCTCTGCCAGTTCAATCGGTTGCTGCCGACTACGGTCGAAAGTCGCACCAACACAATGCTCATTTTGCCCACTGAAGGCTGCAGCCGCTGGTGTGATGTACCCCTGATGGCAGATCACCGTGTTTAATTCCGCCATACCTTCGCAGCGCACATGACTGACCTGCCCACGGACCACATTGACGGGTAGATGTGCAGTCGCTGGCAATGTTGTTAATGCAGCACCAGTGGCCATACAAAGTTGTGAGCTTTGCTGCAAGCCATGATTGGTGGTTAATTGCCATACGCTGTTGTTCTTTTCAAAGACAGCATCCTGCAGTTCGCAATCAAATTGCACGGTAAAACCAGAGTGTTGCGTTAAGTAAGACAACGCCGCCTGACAAAACAGCTGCGGTGCGATCCAGCCGCCTTGGGGGAAAAATAATCCTGGAAACGGCAGCGTCACACCTGCAATTTCGCTGGCTTGTTGTTGGGTCAATGGTCGCAGCAACGCTTCGGTAAAGACCTGCTGCTGGCTGATTTTCTGCTGTCGTAAGGCAAGTTGGTCGGTGCAGGCTAAGGTCAACACACCACAAAAATCATGTGGAAATTCAAAGCTATTGCTATGCAAGCGTTGGTAAAAACGCCTGGCAAACCAAAATGCATGGGCATGCAAGGCCGACACTGCGCTAAAAGTACTTTGAAGTTGCGGGTACAACGCGCCCTGCCGGTTGTGCGAAGCGCCGTTGGCTATCTCTTTGTCTTTACAAAGCAAATGCACTGTTCGGCCGCGGCTGACCAGCGCCAATGCCAGGCAAATTGACGCCAGTCCACCCCCGGCGATACAAAAGTCGGTGACTGCTGCTGGTGTGGCGGGTTCAAGTGCTGACGCTGCAGCAGATTCTGCTGCTGGCGCGGCAAAAGTACCAACACACATTTCGCGTTTGCGACCATAACCTTTGATTTTTTTGACCTGAAAACCAACTTCAGCTAAACCACGGCGTACTAAGCCAGCACTAGTAAAAGTGGCCACAGTACAACCTGGTTTACTTAACCGCGCCATTTGGCTGAACAATTCTGGTTGCCACATTTGTGGGTTTTTACTCGGTGCAAAACCGTCCAGAAACCAGGCGTCGGCTTGGTTGTGCAGAGACAACTGCGGCATGGAATCGTGCACGTCACCCAGCCATAAATCGAGGACCACCCGGCCATCGTCCAGCAGCAGCCGATGACATCCCGGAAGCGCGGAAGGGTATTGTGCCAGTAGCTCTGCGGCCAGTGGCGCCAGGGTCGGCCATTGCGTTAAGGCCAGGGTTAAATCAGCCTGGGTGATCGGGTATTTTTCGAAACTACTAAAATACAAACGCTGACAGCGCATCGTTGGAGTAGCAGCTAAAGCCTGTCGAAAATTGTACCAGGCCAGCAAAAAGTTCAGGCCGGTGCCAAAACCGGTTTCGACAATATGAAAAAATTCAGCCGGATGCTGCAACCAGCGTTCGGGCAAGCCATTTTGCTGTAAAAACACGTATTGCGTTTCTTCCAGGCCACTTTCATTGGAAAAATAGACATCACCAAACAAGTCGGAAACCGGCGTGCCTTGGTCGTTGTAGTGAATTTGCGCGGATTGAATGGCTTGCATGAAATGGCTCTGGCGAAAAAAAATCGGCACAGTTTAACCTGATTGTCATTTAATTGGATAATAGTGTACAACTGTGCGCTGAAATTGGACCAGTTGCCACGGAAAAGTCCGTACAATGACTTTCATTAACATAGAGCATCGTTAGTTTGCAGACTTCAGGAGTCAGAATGAAAAGAGCAGTAATCACCGGATTGGGTATTGTATCCAGCATCGGTAACAATCAGGCTGAAGTGTTAGCCTCGTTAAAAGCTGGCCGCTCAGGTATTACCTATTCACAGGAGTTTGCTGATCTGGGATTGCGTTCGCAAGTCTGGGGCAATATCAAATTAGACCCAAGCGAACTGATTGATCGCAAAGCCTTTCGTTTTATGGCCGATGCCGCCGCTTTTTCTTATATCGCGATGCAACAAGCGATTGAAGATGCCGGTTTAACCACGGAACAAGTGTCGCATCCGCGCACTGGCCTGGTGGTTGGCTCTGGTGGTGCTTCTTCCAAAGTACAGGTGGAAGCGGCCGATATTCTGCGCGAAAAAGGCGTAAAGCGCGTTGGCCCTTACGCTGTACCAAAAACCATGGCCGGTACTTGCTCTGCTTGTCTGGCAACGCCATTCCAGATTAAAGGCGTTAACTATTCCATCAGTTCAGCCTGTGCTACCAGTGCGCATTGTATTGGCCACGCGGTAGAGCTTATCCAGTTAGGTAAACAGGACATTATTTTCGCCGGTGGTGGTGAAGAAGTGCACTGGACCTTAGCGATGGAATTTGATGCGATGGGCGCGTTATCGACCAAATATAACGAAACGCCAGAACTGGCCTCCCGCACTTATGACGCCAACCGTGATGGTTTTGTCATCTCTGGTGGCGGCGGCATTCTGGTGATTGAAGAGCTGGAACATGCTTTAGCCCGCGGCGCAAAAATTTACGGTGAAGTGGTTGGTTACGGCGCAACTTCAGACGGTTATGACATGGTGGCACCCAGTGGTGAAGGCGCCGTGCGTTGTATGCAAATGGCGATGCAAGGCGTGGAAGCGACCATCGATTATGTGAACACCCACGGTACCAGTACCCCGGTTGGCGACGTAAAAGAACTCGGTGCTATTCAACAAGTATTTGCCGGTAAATCACCAGCGATCAGCGCGACCAAAGCGATGACCGGTCATGCCTTAGGCGCTGCCGGTGTGCACGAAGCGATTTATTCATTGCTGATGATGGAGCACGGTTTTATTGCACCATCAATTAACATTGGTGAGTTAGATGCTGCGGCTGAGGGTTTGAATATCATCACGAAGCCAACTGAAGCTAAGCTGGAAACTGTGATGTCAAACAGCTTTGGTTTTGGCGGCACCAACGCCACTTTAGTGATGCAAAAGTATAAAAAAGCATAATAAAAAAGTATAAAAAAAAGTATAAAAAGTATCGCGGTTAATTTTAACCGATACCTGTTGCACTTTAACAAAGCCACCAAGCGGTGGCTTTGTTATTTCTGGCAGTCTAGAATGCGGTCACTTTTGGCGAACAGGGCCTGAAATGAAAATTTACGCTGATGAAAATATGCCGTATGTGCAGCAGTTTTTCGCTGATTTGGGCACCGTGCAGTTGGTCGACGGCAGGCAGCTCACTGCTGCGCAAGTCGCCGATGCCGATGGGTTGCTGGTGCGTTCTGTCACCCAGGTAAACGCGCAATTATTGTCGCAAAACAATCGCTTAAAGTTTGTCGGCACCGCAACGATTGGTGTTGATCATATTGATCAGGTTTATCTCAAAAGCCGTCAGATCAGCTTTAGCAGCGCGCCGGGTTGCAATGCCCAGTCGGTGGTGGAGTATGTGCTGAGCAGCTTATTTTTACTGGCCGAGCAACAGCAAAAACCATTGCAGCAATGGACTGTGGGCGTGGTCGGCGTGGGTCAGATTGGCTCGCGGCTGGTCAAAGCCTTGCAGGCGCTTTCAGTGAAAGTTTTGCAATCTGATCCGCTACGCGCCGCCAATGAGCCTGATTTTCCACATTTGGCTGTTGCCGATTTACTGACGCAAGTTGACGCTGTTAGTTTTCACGTGCCTTTGGTCAAATCCGGCGCTTATCCAACCTTAAAACTGATTAATCAGCAAAATCTGCAGCAGCTGCCAGCGCATGTGGCGATTATTAATGCCTCGCGCGGTGAAGTGACCTGCAATCAGGCGTTGCTAGCTGAAGCCAAAAGCGGTATCAAACGACCTTTGGTGTTGGATGTCTGGGACAACGAGCCGAATGTGCTGCAGGAGCTTATACCTTTTACCACAATTGCCACGGCGCACATCGCTGGTCATAGCATTGAAGGTAAAGCGCGCGGCACTGAAATGTTGTATCAGGCGCTTTGTAAAACACTGAAAATTGAGCCAAAACATCAATTGCATGATTTCTGTCCGGTTCCAGTGATGGAAAAGCTGCAAATTTCTGCAAATTTTAGACTTTCAGATGTCCAAAATATCTGCCGTATGTTATATGATGTTCGCCGTGATGACGCTTTATTCAGATTTCATCTGCAAGGTCATGGCTTTGACTGGCTCAGAAAACATTATCCGCCACGGCGGGAATTTAGTTCGTTGCAATTGCAGCTGGCCGATCCAGCTGCCGCAATTCCGGATTTTTTACGTAACTTAGGTTTTAGTTCTAGCTTTTAGGTTTTAGCAGCCAGCATTAGGGGAAACAAACTATGGCGCAGCAATTCGACGTCGCAATTTTAGGTGCAACTGGTTTAGTCGGTCAGCATCTGATTGAAATTCTTGAACAACGCGATTTTCCGGTGAAACGGTTAATCCCTTTAGCAAGTAGTCGTTCTGCTGGCGGGTTTGTCACCTTTAAGGGTAAAAAAGTTGAAGTGCTGGATGCGGATAAATTTGATTGGTCTGAAGCACAAATTGGCCTGTTTTCCGCAGGCGGCAGCATTTCTGCCATTTATGCACCAAAAGCCGCTGAAGCCGGTTGTGTGGTGATCGACAACACTTCGCATTATCGCTACGAAGCGGATATTCCGCTGGTCGTGCCAGAAGTGAATCCACAGGCAATTGCCGACTATCGCAACCGCAATATTATTGCTAATCCAAATTGTTCGACCATTCAGATGTTAGTAGCCTTAAAGCCTATCCATGACGCAGTAGGCATCAGCCGGATCAACGTCTGTACTTACCAGTCGGTGAGTGGTGCAGGCCAGCAAGGTATTGAAGCGCTGGCCAAAGAAACCGCCCAGTTACTCAATGGCCGGCCGGTGGAAGGTGATGGCAAATTCAGCCGTCAAATCGCCTTTAACGTGATCCCACAAATTGATGTGTTTATGGACAACGGCTACACCAAAGAAGAAATGAAGATGCACTGGGAAACCCAGAAAATCATGGGCGACGACAGCATCAGCGTCAACGCCACTGCAGTGCGGGTACCGGTGTTTTATGGTCATGCCGAAGCGGTGCATTTAGAAACCCGTCACCCAATCAGCGTTGAACAAGTCAAAGCGCTGCTGGCCAATGCGCCAGGTGTAGTATTGCTGGAAGATAACGCCGATTTCCCAACCCAGGTTGGTAACGCCCAAGGTCAGGATGATGTGTTTGTAGGCCGTATTCGCCAGGATATTTCGCACGAAAACGGCATCAACCTGTGGGTGGTTGCTGATAACGTGCGTAAAGGCGCCGCGACCAACAGCATTCAGATTGCCGAACTTTTAATCCGCGACTATTTGTAAGTGATATAGCCGGTAAGTTACACCGCCTGTAAATTACATCGCAACTGTACGAAAACAAGGCTCCTGCGGGGGCCTTTTTGTTTGCAGTCCCTTTCAGGTATGAACCTCTCCATATCCTTGATCTCAAGCTTTGCCGTCTTTGGGCTGGTTAAGTTTCGGCCAAAGTCGCAGATAACCTGTGAATTAGCGGGCTTTCTGCAGGCGGTTCGTCGCATTGACTGCTGATCTGGTTTAGAATTCAGAATAAAGTGACTGTGCAATGTGGAACATTGTTTGCAGGAGCTCGTTATCAAAAGTGTAATAGTGATGGCACCGCGCTATTTAGGTGACATATTGACGCCAAAGCGGTAAGGGAATTTTGAATGCATCAACTGCGATTATTAATCCTGTTGCTAATTGTCAATTTTATGACGGTCGCAGTGGCGGATACCACCGCCAAACTGCGTGGACCGAAAGAGTTTGACGCACCAGCAGTCACCCGCCTGGGGCCGTTGTCGGCCCACGACACTTTGTGGCGTCTGGCCGAACAAGCAAGGCCAGATCCACGGCTGAATATGTATCAAGTGATGCACGCGCTTTACTTAAAAAATCCTGACGCCTTTCTCGAACAAAACTTTAATCATCTGAAACCAGGCTCTTACCTGGAAATTCCAACTATTCGTGAAATTCTGGCGATCAATGCCGCGGAAGCGCAGCGAAAATCTGAAAACGACGATCGGCTGTGGGCGGAAAAAATTCGTGGTGTAGCCAATGCCAAACCCGAAGAAAAAGCAGCTCGCCAGCAAGATGTGGCCAAAGCGACGAAAGAAATCACCGAAGAATTAAGTCGGGTTGAATCACAACAAACCGAACAGATGAGCGATATTCGTGACCGACTAGGCGCGTCAATGGCAAACGTGGAAACCATCGTTGTAGAAAACACGCAGCTGAAAAAACAGCTGGATACCGTGGTTGAAGAACTAAACCTGGTCAAAAGTAAACTCGATAAAGACAGCGAAATTCAAACCCAGTTACAGCAGTTATTGCAGCAACAAACCGAGTTGCTGGAACAACAACGCGAACAAATCAGAAAAGCCGAAGAAGGGTTCAATTTTGCCGAAACCTGGCAAAAACTTGCCGCAAGCCCGGTTGGCTGGGCGATTGCAGCTTCTTTACCGGCCATTATGTTATTGCTGATTATCGTATCCTTTATTCGTCGGCGTGGCCAAAAGGCCGCTGCTGTCGTGTCGGCAGCAACAGCATCACCAACAGTTGATCCAAATTACCGTTCGCCACTACCGCCGCTTGATGACAGTCTGGACTTTGACGAAAGTAGCCTGATTAATCTGGATGATTCGCTGCTGAATGATCGGATGCATTCGGGCATTCGGCTGGATGATGACAACTTTGTACCGAAGGCGGCCAAGCCGGTGCTGTCGAGCGATTTTGCCGACGATTTGCTGGACGATAGTTTTGACTCACCAAGCCCGGTCAATAAAGGTAGTTCGGAATTTGATCTGGATGATTTGCTGGACGATCCACTGGATGCGCCTGCAGCACCCCGCACCGAATTTGATGCCAATAACATCCTGTCTGGCGACGATTTATCATCGTTATTCGAAAATCTTGACGAAGAGCCGACGTTCGAAGCCAAAGCAGATTTTGATCCGAAAAATATTTTGTCTGACAACGATTTAAGCTCATTGTTCGGCAACCTTGAGGAAGCTGAAGATCCGGATGACATTTTTGCTCAGGCCCTTGCTGTGCAAGATGCCGCAGCTGCCAAGCCCGCCGATGCCAGCGACGCTGATGCACTTGATGAATTCAACGTAGATCAGCCATTAGCCGCCGATGCATTACAAAATGCTGCAGCACAGGCTGATGAATTTGATGAGTTGTTGGAAGAAATTGAACTGGATATTCCGTCCGACGCCGACGATATCATGTCGTTAGATGAAGATTTTGATATTGACGCCTTAATGGCGCAAACCCAGGCTGCACAGAGTACACCGCCAGCTCCTGCCGCAGCTGCGCCAATGGACGACGATTTTGATATCGACTCGCTGTTGGCTGCGAATGCAGAACCGGTGGCGGGGAACGCTGCAACAGCTGCACCATCAAATGTGGCAGATTTGAACGCTACCGATTTTATGGCGGATGCGTCGCAAACAGAACAGGCCAATACCTTTGACAGTACTGAATTGGATGCATTTGCTGAGTCGTTGGCTGAAGAAACACTAACCGACACAGACGTTTCCGAAATAACGGAAGCAGAGCTGGACGCAGTTGCTGCTGAATTTGCGCTTGAAGATGAACATATCACCGAAGCGGTTGAACCAGACGAAGCCGAACTCGCTAGCGAACTGGACGATATCTTGTCGGAAGTGGCCGAAATCAGAGCGCAAAGCCAGTTGCAAGCCGCCAGTTTGGCTGAACTGTCGTTGCCGGAGTCTGCCGTTGCGGCAGCAAATGAAGATTTTGAAGAAGCGCAAATGTCGGTCGCCGGCGTCAGTTCGATGCTGCAGGACAATGACGATGACGACGACAGTGCAAATCACCACAGGGTAGATGCCCAGCCTGTGGTAACAATTTCTACTGCAATTCATGAACTTGGCGATAGTGACGAAATACTATTGGACGATATTGACGCCGTAGCATCACCATCCGGATCGGAAGAATTGAGTGAATTTGCCACGCTGGAAGATGATTTCAATAAAACGCCAATGCCGGATTTGGAAGAACTGGATGACAATTCAGTCAGCCGGCTCTACGAATCGCTGTCGTCGGTGGAGCGTCCGAGCAAAGTGCTGGATGAATATCCGGAGCTGGAAATGTCGGACGATCTACTCGCTGACAGCGATGCCGATCTCATTTTCCCGGATGATGATTTAAATGACGATTTAACCGACGAGGCCGCTTTATTTGAACGTGCGTTTGACGGTGCGTCAGCAGCTGAGCAAAGTAGCATTGCCGATGAACGGTCGCGACAGTCTGATCCAACGCTGCTGGCTGAATTAAACGATTTAGAACACACCAATTTTGATGAAATGTTGTCGGAACTCGATCAGTTTGAAACGGCCACTGTAGAGCCGGAGCAGGATTTGCAGTCAGCGAAACGGGTACTGGCCGAGTTGGATGCGACGCAGCAAACTCAACAAAATACCGAACTGGCCGGTGCTGATCACGATATTCCGGATTATGTACATATTGATAAATTGCTGGCGGCATCAGAAGACGACGAACCCGAACCGGTCAGCAAAGGCGCACTGAAAATCGATGTTGGTTTGGCCGATTTCGAAGATTTAATTTCCGCTGATGAAATGGGCGATGTTGATCACACTGACGCGGGTTATGCCGGACGTCTCGATTTAGTCCGTGCTTATAACGAAATCGGTGATGCCGACAGTGCCGGGCAATTGATCAAAGAAATTCTGGCATCGGATGCACCGGCTCATGTCAAGCAAGAAGCGTTAACATTGCAGCAAAGCTAGCCTGTGGTAAGGCTTATTGCGTTGTTGAAGGCTTGGCAGTTACAGCCATCAGAACCGCCCGGGCATGATGCACCCGTTGGGATTTACCTTTTGCTTTGTTATACTCGCGCCGGTTTAACGAGGAGTGGGCATGCGCATCGCATTGGGTATTGAATATGACGGCACCGGCTTTTTCGGCTGGCAGCGTCAGCGGGAAGTCAACAGCATTCAGGGTGAACTGGAAAAAGCACTCAGCCAGGTCGCTAACGAACCCATCGAGATTTTCTGCGCCGGTCGTACTGATGCCGGTGTGCATGGAACTGGTCAGGTGATTCATTTTGATAGCAGCGCCGTGCGCGATATGCGTGGCTGGGTCATGGGCGTCAATTCCAACTTGCCAACTGGCATTGCAGTGCGCTGGGCCAAACCGGTCAGCGATGACTTCCATGCCCGATTTTCCGCCACCGCCCGCCGTTATCGGTATGTCATTTACAACCGTAAATACCGACCGGCTATTTTAGGGCAGGGCTTAAGTCATTATCATCAGGATCTAGATGTCAGCCTGATGCAACAAGCTGCACCTTTGCTGCTCGGTGAACATGATTTTTCGTCATTCCGGGCGATTCAGTGTCAATCCAACACCCCGTTTCGCAATCTGATGCATTTGCAAATTGAACGCTATCAGGACTTTATTGTCATTGATATCAAGGCGAATGCCTTTTTACATCATATGGTGCGCAACATTACCGGTAGTTTGCTGGAAATCGGCATGAAAAAACGCCCGCCACAGTGGCTGGGTGAATTGCTGGCGGCTAAAGATCGGACTTTAGCGGCGGCGACGGCCAAAGCTGAAGGGTTGTATTTGGTGGCTGTTGATTATCCGGCGCAGTTTGAAATTCCGGTGACGCCCATGGGGCCGTTGTTTTTGCCGGATTAACTGCAAGCATTTTGCTCTGGACTGACCTGTCTCACGCTGACAGCTAAGACCAGTTTTTTATATTCGGCCGCGCACCTTTATGTTTTAATAACCGCCGTTTGGCATATTTTCGCCGAGTATTGGCTGAATTCAGCTGTTTTTTGCGCGAAAATCGTCCAGTGTAGACAAAGGAATACTTATGAGTTGGTTAGAAAAAATCCTGCCCAGAACCTCGTCGTCAGCGCGTCGTAATATCCCGGAAGGGGTCTGGACTAAATGTACCTCCTGTGACGCTGTGTTGTACAAAGCCGATCTGGATCGCCAACTGGGTGTTTGCCCAAAATGCGATAACCATATGCGCATCAATGCCCGGGAGCGTCTGGCCAGTTTCCTTGATACCAATACCGGCGTTGAATTAGCAGCCGAACTTGAACCGCAAGATATTCTGAAGTTTAAAGACAGCAAAAAATATAAAGACCGTATTGTCGCAGCGCAAAAAGAAACCGGCGAAAAAGATGCCATGGTGGTGATGCGCGGTTCACTCAAAGGCATGCCGATTGTAGTGGCCAGTTTTGAGTTTAACTTTATGGGTGGTTCGATGGCGTCTGTCGTTGGGGCCAAATTTGTCAAAGGCGTCGAGTTTGCGCTGGAACACAAAGTGCCATTCGTCTGTTTCTCCGCTTCTGGTGGCGCGCGGATGCAAGAAGCCTTGTTGTCCTTGATGCAAATGGCCAAAACCAGTGCCGCTTTGGCCAAACTGAGTGAAGCCGGTCTGCCGTATATTTCGGTGTTGACGGATCCGACCATGGGCGGTGTATCTGCCAGTTTAGCTATGCTCGGTGACGTGAATATCGGCGAGCCAAATGCGCTGATTGGTTTTGCCGGTCCGCGGGTGATCGAGCAAACCGTGCGGGAAAAACTGCCGGAAGGTTTCCAGCGCAGCGAATTCCTGCTGGATCATGGTGCCATTGATATGATTGTTGACCGCCGCCAAATGCGCGATACAATTGCGCGATTAGTTGCAAAATTCATGCGACTGCCTTCTCCGGTGTCGGAGAATCGCGTCGCCTAAGGCGTTATGAACTCTTCTGCGGTAACAACAAGCCAATCGTGTCAGACCCTGACCGATTGGCTTGCGTTTATTGAACAAAGCCATCCGATTGATCAAATTGAACTGGGCCTGACGCGGGTGCAAAGCGTCGCATCGCGCGGTGCATTGCAGCATTTACCCGGCATCAAAATTCTGCTGGCCGGTACTAACGGCAAAGGCTCCAGCGCCCGTTGTCTGGAACAACTGCTGCTGGCGCAAGGTTATTCGGTTGGCGTTTATACATCCCCGCATTTACTGAAATTTAATGAACGGCTGCGCCTGAACGGCGTCGATGCTGCCGATGAGTTATGGGTTGCCGGACTGCGTCAAGTCGACCAACTTCGCGCTGATGTGCCATTAACTTATTTTGAGTTCACCACACTCGCGGCTTTTGCCATGCTGAAACAGCAACAGCCGGACGTCTGCATTATTGAAGTTGGCCTTGGCGGGCGTTTAGATGCCACCAACATTATTGAGCCGGACGCTTCTGTCATTACCACCATTGATTTAGATCATCAGGATTGGCTCGGCAACGATCGTGAAAGTATCGGCCGCGAAAAAGCCGGCATTTTCCGCAAAGAACGGCTGGCGATTGTTGGCGATTTAGATGTACCGCAGTCAATATTGGCCGAAGCAAATCGGTTAGCAGTACCACTACGTCTGGTCAATCGTGATTATCAGTATCAGCTGGCAGCAGATGGCTTGTCGTGGCAGTGGCAGGGCAAAAGTGTGCAGCTTACTAATTTGCCACTGGTGAAATTGCCAATGCAGAATATCGCCACTTGTCTGGCATGCCTGGAAGCACTGCAGTTATTGCCGCCGCCAGCCAAGATTGCTACAGTGTTGGCTGAGCTGACGCTGGCCGGGCGGATGCAATGGCTGCAACAACAACCGGCTATTTTGCTGGATGTAGCGCATAATCCGCAGTCGGCGGCTTATCTGGCAGCGCAACTGGCTTTGCTTGCACCGCGTTATCAGCGCATCCATGCCTTGGTCGGCATGCTCAAAGATAAAGATATGCAACAGAGTCTGGCCGATTTTACCGGCTTGGTGAGTACCTGGCACTGCGCCGGTTTACCTCTACCACGAGGTGCCACGGCCGATTTACTGGCAGCCCAGTTACCGGATGGGGCAAATGTTGTTTGCTATCCCGATGTAGTAACGGCCTGGGCCACTTTGAGTACCAGCCTTCACGACACTGATTTAGTGTTGATTTTTGGTTCATTTGTCACTGTGTCGCAGTTTTTAGCACACTGGCAACAGGGAAACGTATGACCGAAGTATTTAAAAACCGGCTGATCGGCAGCGCCATTTTGATGGTGGCGGCCATCGTATTTTTACCGGATTTATTAGACGGCCAGAAACAAGTGGTCAAAGATGATTTTAAAGCAGTGCCGGAGCGGCCAGAATTTGCGGCTGTCGCGCAGCAACAGGTGTTTGCACAGGATCAACATAATGCCAGTCGTCAACAGGCGCTGACCAAACCGACGGACACCAGTCCGGCGCTAGACGATCCTTTAGCTGCTGGCAGCACAACCGATCCACAACCCGGGGCTGTGACCGATACAGCGGCGACAGACGCATCAGCAACTGAAGTATTGCCGGATCAAACCTATGCTTCTGTGGATACCGATAATGCTGCGGCGAAACCGGTGGCCGCGGCCAATACGACCATGCCGAAAAATGAGTCACCGACAACGGAGTCGTCAAAAACGGGGTCACCAACTGCAGCGGCCAATTCCGCGGTGACTGAGGCTCTGCCAGTCGCCGAGAAAATTGTGGTCCCGCCAAAGCCGTTAACGGAAGCGGCCTGGGTGGTGAAAGTGGGCTCTTTTGGCAAAGAGCAAAATGCCAACGCGCTGATTTCAAAATTGCGTCAGGCTGGTTTTGCCACCTTTAGCCGGAAAATTACCAATGGTCAGGGCCAAACCATGATTAGTGTGCTGGTGGGGCCGGATCTGAAAAAAGAGCAACTTGAACGTAGCCTGCCACAACTGCAACAACTGGCGGCTGTCAAAAACTTAAAGGTGATGGCCTTTTCACCAGTTGAAAATAATTAGCCTAACCGGCGCGCCTTTTGGTAGAATGCGCGCCGTCATCGAGCAGCCTTTGGAAGCACATGGTCTGGGTTGATTATGCCATTCTGGCAATAATTGGATTATCGACTGTTATCAGTCTGGTCCGCGGTTTTGTAAAAGAAGCCATTTCACTCATCGTCTGGATCTCAGCGTTTTTCGTTGCCAGTCATTATTATCCCTATCTCGCACCCTTTTTCTCCAATATTGATAATTTACTGATCCGAAATGCAGTTGCTATTGGCCTGCTGTTTATCAGTGCTTTATTGCTTGGTGGCCTCATCAATTATCTGATTGGCAAGTTGGTGCATTCTACTGGCTTAAGCGGCACCGATCGTTTGCTTGGCGTGTTATTTGGCGCTTTGCGTGGAGTGTTAGTGGTTAGCGCTGTGTTGTTTTTTCTGGACGCGTTTACGCCTTCAGCTGGATCAGAGTGGTGGAAAGCCTCAGTTCTGATCCCCGAATTCGACTTTATTATTGAATGGTTTTTCAGTTACCTGAAAGACAACTCGAGTTTTATGCAACAGGCATCCGTGCTGACGAGGTAAGGTTCCATGTGTGGTATTGTTGGTATCGTAGGTAAATATCCGGTCAATCAGGCCTTGTATGACGGTTTAACCGTGTTACAACATCGTGGTCAGGATGCTGCAGGGATCGTCACCGTCGACCAGGACCGGCTGCGGCTGCGCAAGGCGAATGGCCTGGTGAAAGATGTGTTTGAAGAACGGCATATGGAGCGGTTGTCGGGCAATATCGGCATCGGCCATGTCCGTTATCCAACGGCGGGTTCTTCCAGCACCGCTGAAGCCCAGCCGTTTTATGTCAACAGTCCTTTTGGTCTGGCACTGGCGCACAACGGCAATTTAACCAACGCCGAACAAGTCAAAGCTGAGTTGTTTAAAGTAGCGCGTCGCCACGTCAATACCAGTTCTGATTCTGAAGTATTACTCAACGCTCTGGCGCACGAACTGCAGGGTGATGGCTCGATGCAATTGATGCCGGAAGCCATTTTCCGCGCTGTGACTAATTTACACCGCAAAGTGCGTGGTGGTTATGCCGTGGTCGCACTGATTATCGGCCATGGTTTAGTGGCTTTCCGTGACCCGCACGGCATTCGTCCGCTGGTAATGGGAAAACGCGAAACGGCGCTTGGCACCGAGTATATGGTCGCTTCAGAAAGCGTGGCGCTTGATGCAGACGGTTTCACTGTACTGCGGGATGTATCCCCTGGCGAAGCGGTTTATATCACCGAAAATGGCGAGCTCTACAGCCAGCAATGCGCTGAGAACCCAACCTACACGCCATGTATTTTTGAATACGTGTATTTTGCCCGCCCTGATTCGACCATTGATAACGTGTCGGTGTACGCCTCACGAGTTGCGATGGGTAAAAAGCTTGGCGAAAAAATCAAAAAAGAATGGGCGCATCTGGATATCGATGTGGTGATTCCAATTCCTGAAACCAGTAACGACGCGGCGTTGCAAATCGCTACCGAGCTGGGGTTACCTTATCGCCAGGGTTACGTGAAAAACCGCTACATCGGCCGGACTTTTATAATGCCGGGCCAGGGTGAGCGGAAAAAATCGGTGAAGCGTAAACTCAATGCTATCTGGCAAGAGTTTAAAGGCAAAAACGTGTTGCTGGTGGACGATTCAATCGTACGCGGCACCACTTCAGAGCAAATCATTGATATGGCGCGTGAAGCTGGTGCCAACAAAGTGTATTTCGCCTCTGCTGCGCCGGAAATCCGCTTTCCGAACGTCTATGGTATCGATATGCCATCGGCCAATGAGCTGATTGCGCATGGTCATGACGTGGAAAGTATCTGTAAAATCATCGGCGCTGACGGTTTGATTTTCCAATCGTTGCCAGATTTAGTCGAAGCGGTGCGCAGTCAGAATCCGGATATCAAAAAGTTTGAAACGTCAGTATTTGATGGCGTTTATGTCACCAATGACATCACCCAGGAATATCTGAATAAGCTGGATGCTTCGCGCAACGACGCCAAAAAAGGCAATAAAACGGCGTTAATGGCCGGTAATCTGGAAACCTATAATGAAGGTAACTGAGTTCTGGCAAGCTAACTTCAGATAAAAACAAAGGGAGCTACTGCTCCCTTTGTAATTTTAAAGTGGCTAAAGCACAACAGTCGTCAGTGGGTAAATACCGGCTGGAAGCCAGAGCTCCACAGCATCGCCGTGGCCGTCAGCACGCACACCAGCAGAATTAACCCGCAGGTCACCACTGAACTGGCATAAATAAAGCCACGCTCTTCCGGAATATGCATCAGAATTGGCACACCCACATACAGCAGATATACCGAATAAGACAAACCCGCCAGGCCAACTAGCATCACAAACCACAGTTCAGGATATAAAGCAGCAATCCCCACCATAAATAGAGGTGTCGAGGTGTAGGAAGCCAGTTCCAGGGTTTGGGTATAAGTAGGCTCTGAACCAAAGGTATGTGCCATCCAGTGCGCTAAATAACCTAGCGCAAACACACCGAGAATAAGCGCAAAATACATGGCAACACCAAGCATCAGCGCGCTGTCTGCTGTTAAGTGAATAGGTTCACCCACGCCAATACTCCAGCCAATATGAACGGCAGAGACATAAGCGCAAATGGAGGGGATAAGAGCAACGAGCATGATGTGGATTAAGCTGTAGCGTAAACTTTCGTGACGAGCGTCAATGGTATGCCATTCTTCTTTCGGGTGGGCATACAGCCCCCATAAGTGGTTTAGAATCATTTTTTATTATCCTTGTCGACTGCTGTACTGATGGTGTCTGAGCGACAACGTAACACTCATGATTAAGTTATGACCAACAGAACAGCGCTCGTCAAGTATTGACTGAGTTCAGGGGTAAATAGACGGCTTTAAACCGGGCATCCGCTATTTATACTGAACTGTTTATACCGAACTATTTATACCGAACTATTTATACTGAACTATTTATACCGAACTATTTATACCGAACTGTTTATACCGGGCAGCCGCTGTGAAATTTAAAATCCTCATCGGCACTGGAAATCAGCTCTGCTTCGAGCTTGCCAAAGAAATCCACTCTGGGTTTGATGTCGGTTTTGGACATCACCTGCGCTAATTCCAGATAGTCAGCAAAATGCCGGGCTTCGGAGCGTAATAACGAGACATAAAAAGCGCCAAGTTCAGCATCCACCAGTTCCGCCAGTTTGGCAAAACGCTCACAGGAACGGGCTTCAATATAAGCACCACAGATCAGCTTATCGATCAGGATTTGCGGCTCGTGGGTTTTGCAGTGTTGTACCAAGGTTTTAGCATAACGACTGGCGGTGATATTTTCATAAGGAATGCCCCGTTGCTGCATGATTTCCAGCACCTGGCAAAAATGATGTAATTCCTCCCGGATCAGCAATACCATCCGGTCAGTAATCAGATTGGAATGGACAAAGTCCGACCGGCCAATAATGCTTTTATTCAGTTTTTCTGCATGTTTTAAACTTTGTACATCACCGTTAAAGCGATAAGCAAAATCTTCAAACGGCTTTAGCCAGTGCAATAATGTGGTGGAGCTTTCCTGATCGCAGGCGTAGCGGCGTAGCAAATACATCGCCGTTTGCGCTGCTTTTAGCTCACAAATCAAATGGTCCTGCAGCAGAATGGCCAGTCGTTCCGCTTTGGTTGCTTCTTGCAGCCAGCGGTCTGGGGTTTCGCATTGCAAAAAGCTGAGGATTGGCGTCAGCAGGTCATTGTTGTTCATCAGTTACTCCATACTGCAATGCGGAATTTATTTCGAAACTGGTAAGGTGTTACAGCTGTGAGTCGGTGGCCAAAGGGCAAAAATGCAAAGTCCATGCATCTTCGGTGATCGCCAGATAAGAGCTTTGCTGATACCAGTCACCAACCACATAACGATAAGCAGGCTGGCCATCGAGCCCGAGGAATTCATGCACAGCCGGGCGGTGGGTATGGCCATGAATTAAATATTGCACCTGGTATTCATGCATCACTTTGGGTACTTCATCCAATGTGACGTCCATGATCATGGCGGTTTTTTGCTGTTTATCCTGCTTGCTGATCCGCCGCGCTTTGCGCGCCAGATGTTGGCGATACCATAAAGGGGTCGATAAAATCAGCCATTGCCACCAGGGTTGGTTCCACCAGGAACGGAATTTCTGATACTGGAAGTCCAGCGTGCAGAGACTGTCGCCATGCATCAACAGCGCTTTTTTACCATAAAAATCAGCAAGATGATTCGGTGGCAGCAATTCAAAACCAGCCCGTGTGGCGAAGGTTTGTTTGAGCAGGAAATCGCGGTTGCCGTGACAGAAATACAGCAGTACGCCTTGGGCTTTTAAAGCGCTTAACGCTTCCGCGACCTGAGTCAGTAGGGGGGCAGGGTTGTCATCGCCAATCCAGACTTCAAATAAATCACCGAGAATATACAAGGCATCGGCGTTCACGGCAGTGCTTTTCAGAAAATCGAGAAACGCCGCGGTAATATCCGGGCGCTCCTGACTTAAATGCAAATCCGCGATAACAAGGGTTAAGCCCTTAGCCATGCAGTTCTGCTTTTTCGATCACCACATTTTCTACCGGTACATCGGCGTGGCCAAATTTACGACCGGTAGCAACTGCGCGGATTTTGTCGACCACGTCCATGCCTTCAACGACTTCGGCAAAAACACAGTAGCCCCAGCCTGATGAATTCTCAGAAGTAAAATTCAGGAAGCTGTTGTCAGCGATATTGATAAAAAATTGGCAGGTCGCAGAATGTGGGTCGTTGGTGCGGGCCATTGCCACAGTGCCTTTTTTGTTTGGCACTTTGTTGTTGGCTTCGTTTTTAATCTGACCTTTGGTTTCTTTTTGTTCCATATCCGGGGTAAAACCGCCGCCCTGGATCATAAAACCGTCAATCACCCGGTGAAAAATGGTGTTGTCATAAAAACCGTCTTTGACATAACTTTTGAAGTTTTCCACGGTAAGCGGGGCTTTGTCGGCAAATAACTGTAATTTAATCACGCCGAAATTGGTGTGTAAGCTGACCATAATTCAATCCTTCTGTAGGGGCTATCCCCGTCATCCTTGAAGTTGCAGGGTTGTTGACTTCACTCGTTCGCCCCAGTCACATAGGACTACTATGCTCCTGGGGTCTCACTCACTTGTCGCCTACCTGCATCTTCAATGATTTTGGGGAGATAAAATTTGGCGCTAGTTTAGCGCAACCGTGGCTGAACACAAAGCCAGATCGAGCGGCAACAGACCGTAGCCGAGGCTTAACACCGGTGTTACACTATCGCTTTTTCGCTGTCAGCGTTTACTAGTGTTTATTCGAGGAAATCATGTTACAGATTTATAATACCCTGAGCCGTCAAAAAGAGACGTTTGTGCCAATGCAACCAGGCAAAGTCGGCCTCTATGTCTGTGGTATTACAATTTATGATTTCTGTCACGTTGGCCATGCCCGTACTTACGTTGCTTTTGACGTCATCAACCGTTATCTGCGGTTTTTGGGCTATGACGTCACTTACGTGCGCAATATCACCGACGTTGACGACAAAATTATCCGCCGTGCCAATGAAAATGGCGAAAGCTGTGATGCCTTAACCGCCCGTTACACTGAAGCTATGCATGCTGATTTTAACGCTTTAAGTTTATTGCCAGCCGATATCGAGCCACGGGTGACCACCCATATGGCAGAAATCATTGAGCTTATTCAGACGTTACTTGCAAAAAAACACGCATATGTGGCTGTAGATGGTGATGTGCTGTTTGATGTCAGCACCTTTGAGAAATACGGTCAGTTGAGCCAACAAAATCTGGATATGCTGCAAGCTGGCGCCAGAGTTGAAGTGGATCAAAGCAAAGACGATCCGCTGGATTTTGTACTCTGGAAAATGGCCAAACCAGGTGAACCAAGCTGGGAATCGCCGTGGGGCGCCGGTCGTCCGGGTTGGCACATCGAATGTTCGGCGATGAGTGCCAAGCATTTAGGTGCGCATTTTGATATCCATGGCGGTGGTTCGGATTTGCAGTTCCCGCATCACGAAAACGAAATTGCCCAGTCGTGCTGCGCGCATGGCACAAAGTACGTCAATACCTGGATCCACACCGGTATGGTGCAGGTCGACAAAGAAAAAATGTCCAAATCTTTGGGCAATTTTTTTACCGTCAAAGATGTGCTTGCCGAATATAACCGTGAATCAGTGCGGTATTTCCTGATTTCCAGCCAGTATCGCAGTCAGCTCAATTACAGCGCAGAGAACCTGCAGCAGGCGCATGCAGCGTTAGGCCGTCTTTACACCGCACTGCGTGGCGTAACGCCCGCTGCTGAAGTTGCGCTTGATAACACCTATGTGGCGCAGTTTAAACAAGCGATGGATGATGATTTTAATACAGCGCTGGCATTACCGGTATTATTCGAACTGGCGCGTGAAATTAACAAAGAAAAAGAACTAAATCCGGCGAAAGCTTCAGAGTTGGCTGCCGTATTGGTGAAATTAGGTGAAGTGCTGGGTATTTTGCAAGGCGATGCTGAAACTTTCCTGCAAGCCGGCGGTTCTGATGATGATGTGGCGGAAATTGAAGCTTTGATTGCCAAACGTAATCAAGCCAGATTAAACAAGGATTGGGCGGCTGCTGATGAAGCGCGTACCGCACTGACTGCAAAAGGTATTGTGGTTGAAGATAAAAATGGTGTCACCAGCTGGCGTCGTGGCTAAGCATTTATTGTGAACTTACCGGAAGTAAAAAACGCGGCTGGACCGCGTTTTTTTATGGCTGTTGTTTTTGCAGCAGATTAGCTTAATTCGTGAAACTGCTCACAAGCTTCCAGCGTGTTTTCAATCAAACAGGCGACGGTCATCGGGCCAACACCACCGGGTACCGGCGTGATAAAACGAGCATGTTCAACCGCTTTGCTAAACTCAACATCACCGACCAACTTGCCAGAGTCCAGTCGGTTAATACCGACATCGACTACCAGCGCACCTGGCTTTACCCAATCGCCCGGAATAAATTCTGGTTTACCAACAGCCACCACCAATAAATCAGCGCGACGCACTTGCTGTTCCAGGTTCTTGGTGAATTTGTGACAGATGGTGGTGGTGCAGCCGGCTAATAACAGCTCCAGCGCCATTGGGCGGCCAACAATGTTCGAAGCGCCTACCACGACAGCGTCCATACCGCGAATTTGCACACCGGTGCTCTGCAGCAGCTTAATGATGCCTTTGGGTGTACAAGGGCGCAGTGCCGGCATCCTTTGTGCCAAACGGCCAATATTGTAAGGGTGGAAACCGTCGACATCTTTTAACGGATTAATCCGTTCCAGAATGGCGGAAGCGTCTAAGCCAGCAGGTAACGGCAGTTGCACCAGAATACCGTCGATGCTGGTATCGGCGTTCAGTTGGTCAATCAAAGCAAACAGTTGCTGTTGTTTGGTGTCAGCAGGTAAGTCATAAGAAAAAGAAGCAAAACCCACCTCTTCACAGGCTTTGCGTTTGCTGCCAACGTACACTTGTGAGGCCGGATCGGCTCCAACTAATACTACGGCTAAGCCTGGTGCGCGTTTTCCTGCTGCCAGTCGTTGTTGAACACGCAGTGCAACTTGTCCGCGGGTTGCCTGTGCAACTGCTTTACCGTCAATAATTTGTGCTGCCATCAAGCGCCTCTGATCCAAATCTGAAAAGTTGCCGTATTTTCTCACAGCAGGCCACAATGCGCCAAGTACAATGGTTGACGTGGCGGAAATTTCTGTAAAATCAGTGAAATTGCATGCTTTTGCAGCAGAAAACCGCCGGAAGGTTCAAATTATAGGCAAACAGTTTTTTTCACTAAAAAAACGTTTGACGCATACAGGGTCGAGTTGTAATATTGCGCCCCGTTGCACTAGTGTAACGCAGTCGGTGATTAGCGCAGCTTGGTAGCGCACTTGGTTTGGGTCCAAGGGGTCGCAAGTTCGAATCTTGCATCACCGACCATCTTTAAGTTGGTATGCGCTCTGTGACTGCACTTGTTGCGTCCGTAGCTCAGCTGGATAGAGCAACGGCCTTCTAAGCCGTGGGTCATAGGTTCGAGTCCTATCGGACGCGCCACTCACTTAAAGATATGTTTGAATTGAGACCGTGGTGGCTGTAGCTCAGTTGGTAGAGCCCCGGATTGTGATTCCGGTTGTCGTGGGTTCGAGCCCCATCAGCCACCCCATTCAGTTCAGGACTTCGGTCCAAATAGTAAAGAGTTCATAGTCGGTGATTAGCGCAGCTTGGTAGCGCACTTGGTTTGGGTCCAAGGGGTCGCAAGTTCGAATCTTGCATCACCGACCATTCTCCCTCCAAAAGTTTCTGCTCAAATTTTATTTAAATCCAACGTTTTATTCTACTTACAGCTATTTTCTTGTTACTTCTTCTATTTGTTCCAACTACTGATATAGATAGCTTGATCGCTGTTAAACCCTTGCTGTTACCTGATCCCGACTGGTGCTCATCGTCACCGAATTCGTAATAATCTCTAGCTGCAGATCGGTTTTTGCCACACAGCAGCAAGCGAAGATAATGCCGGAGTTCAGTTCGGTCGCAGTTAGCTTTGCAGTATTTTCAATGATCTGTTCGACCTTGCCGCTAATCAACCGGCATTTGCACATGCCGCAGCCACCCGCCTTACAACCATGCGGAATGTTTACACCGTGCAACAACGCGCTTTGCAACACCGTCTGATTCGGTGAAATATCGATGAGCTGTTGGGCTAACTGCATGCGATAGTGGGGGGCGGGCGCGAACCAAGACTTGAACATTGTTGTGACATCCTGTCCCGAATTCAATTTGTAGCATAGTCGATGATACGCGAAACACCAACGTAACCAGCGCGTCGAAAAATGGCCATAAAAAAGCCGGCACTTTGGCCGGCTCGTCATCTTAAAACTGCTGATCCCGCTGTACCAGCTGAGTTCGTTTAAGCAGCTTGTTCAGTCTTGTTGGCTGGTTTAGCATCAAACAGCGACTTATCAGCAGCCAGATCGATTGGATCAAAGTCATCGACATTAATCACGTGTAAGCGACCCGCTTCTGCAACCCGCAGCTTTTCAGCTTCAGCCTGACTTAATACGCCAAGCTCCAGACCTAAATCGGCCACTTCACCTAAACGATAGAATGGCAGACGTTTATTCGCCGCATGCACCACTTTATCAAACAGCGGTTCGGCAGCCAGAATGTCGGTCAGCGCTTTTTCCAACAGGCCTAACTGATTGTTCGGCTCCTGCGTCAGATACAAGTGGCTGCCAAGGCGTGTACGGGCTTCACAAGGCGTTTGCATGATGCGGGCAACCTTGTGATCCAGCGCGTCACTTGGACGGCGCAGCAGGCGACCCCAAGGGAATACCACGCGTTTCAGCACTGTCGCAACAATCCGGTTCGGGAAGTTGTCGAACAATTCATCCAGCGCCAGCTGTGCTTTGGCCAGGTTGTCTTCACAGCCCCATTGCACCAGCGGCAAATCCTGCACCTGGCGACCTTCGTCGTGGTACTTTTTCAAAATAGTTGAAGTTAAGTACAGCATCGACAGGATATCGCCAAGACGGGCAGAAATCCGCTCACGGCGTTTTAAGTCACCACCCATGGTTGCCATCGCAATATCTGACATCAGCGCTAATGAAGCACTGAAGCGATTCATCTGCTTGTAGTAACTGGCCGTTTCATCTTTGACCGGCGCATGCGAAAACGCGGCGTTGGTTAACGACAACCAGAAGGTGCGGAAGAAGTTACTGATGCTAAAACCGATATGGCCAAATAAAGCGCGGTCAAATGCGGTGACTGCAGCGCGTTCGTCATCCAGCTGCGCAGCCTGTAGCTCGGCAAGGACATAAGGATGGCAACGAATGGCACCCTGACCGTAGATAATCATATTACGGGTCAGAATGTTGGCGCCTTCAACAGTGATAGCCACCGGCGCACCCTGATAACCACGGGCTAAATAGTTGTTCGGGCCCATACAAATGCCCTTACCACCATGCACGTCCATCGCATCGATCACTGCCTGACGCATCCGTTCAGTCATGTGGTATTTGGTGATAGCAGAAATCACCGACGGTTTTTCGCCTAAATCAATCGAGCCAACAGACATGGTGGTTGAAGCATCGGCCATATAAGCGTATCCGCCAATTCGTGCCATTGCTTCTTCGACACCTTCCATTTTGCCGATTGGCAATTTGAACTGACGACGAATACGGGCATAAGCGCCGGTCGCCATCGCAGCGGCTTTAATACCGCCAGTGCTGTTTGAAGGCAGGGTAATAGCGCGGCCCACCGATAAACATTCAACCAGCATCCGCCAACCTTGACCGGCCATTTTTGGACCGCCAATAATGTAATCAAGTGGCACAAAAATATCGTCGCCCTGCGTCGGACCATTCTGAAATGGCACGTTTAACGGGAAGTGACGACGGCCAATTTTCACGCCAGGAGTGCTGACCGGGATCAGCGCACAGGTAATGCCTAAATCGGTTTTGTCACCCAGCAGATTGTCTGGATCCTGCAGCTTAAATGCTAAACCAAGCACAGTCGCAATAGGGGCCAGCGTGATATAACGTTTGTTCCAGGTCAGGCGCATCCCGAGAATTTCTTCACCTTGCCATTGCCCTTTACAGACAATACCAAAATCTGGGATAGCGCCGGCATCAGAACCGGCTTCCGGTGAGGTCAGGGCAAAACATGGAACTTCTAAACCTTTGGCTAAACGCGGCAGGTAATGATCCTGCTGCTCTTTGGTGCCATAGTGCTGCAGCAATTCGCCTGGGCCAAGTGAGTTAGGTACGCCAACCACGCTCGATAACACCATGCTTTTGCTGGTTAATTTTTGCAGTACACAAGATTGGGCGAAAGCTGAAAATTCCAGGCCGCCATACTGCTTTTTGATGATCATGGCAAAGAAGCCCTGATCTTTTAAATATTGATACACTTCCGGCGCTAAATCGGCGCGGTCATGTGTGGTGTGCCAGTCATCAACCATCGCCAGCAGCGTTTCAACCGGGCCATCCAGGAATGCTTGTTCTTCGGCGCTCAGGCGTGGTTTTGGAAAATTGTGCAGTTTGTGCCAATCCGGGTTACCACGAAATAAATCACCTTCCCACCAGGTGGTACCGGCATCGATGGCTTCTTTTTCGGTGGTCGACATTTCCGGCATAATTTTGCGGTACAGTTTTAACAGCGGTTTGGTAATATGTTGCTGGCGAATGCTGGCGATATTCAAAGGAATGGTGATAGCGGCAAACATCAGCCAGCTAAAAATGCCAACTGAACCGGCGAAAGTGCCGGCGATTAATAGCGCGGCGATAGCGCCGGTAAACAAGGTAAGGCTGGCCCGGTGATAGGCCAAAATGCCGATTGCCAACAGCAATGCAGCGATAAAGATTAACACATCCATAATTATCTCCAGATAAGAGGTCTGACCACTAACGGGTTTAGCCTAAAGTGGATTGGCCGAAGATGCAAGTGATTCTTGCTGTAGTGTAGTAGATTCAGTGTCAACTTTTCTGGTCATACCCGTCATCCTTGAAAATTCGGGGTTGTTGGCCGCCTTCGCTCACTGAAGCGTCAGTCCGACCCAGTCACATAGGACAACTATGCTCCGGGCCGGGCTGGCGTTCCAGATTCGCTCACTTGCCGCGGTTCCACCGTGGCCATTCCGAATCTCCAATGATTTTGGGTATAGACCTGCGCAAAGGTGATTTTCCGGCCAAAATGACTGGTTTGGGGTTGTCGGGGTCAGTTGAACACTGCTAACCTCAGGGCATATTAAATCGGAATTTCCAATCAAATAAATATATGTGTGAACTGCTGGGGATGTCGGCCAATGTGCCGACCGATATTTGCTTTAGCTTTAAAGGCCTGAAAGAGCGGGGTGGTAATACCGGTCCGCATAAAGACGGCTGGGGCATTGCTTTTTATCAGGGCAAAGGCGTCACCACCTTTAAAGACGCTCAGGCCAGTCATCAGTCAGAAGTGGCAAAATTAGTCACCGACTACCCGATTAAAAGTAATGTGGTGGTCGGCCATGTCCGTCAGGCCAATCGCGGCCGGGTGGCTTTAGAAAATACCCATCCCTTTACCCGTGAATTATGGGGACGGTATTGGACTTATGCCCACAATGGTCAGTTGCAAGACTATAAATCCTTGCCACAAGGCCGCTTTAAAGCAGTGGGCACCACCGACAGTGAATCGGCATTTTGTTTTATTTTGTCGGAGCTTGCCGCGCGTTACCCCGATAAAGCACCTGCCCGTAAACAGCTATTCCGGCTGATTAAAAAGCTCTCTGACCAATTAAAACAACAAGGGGTGTTTAACTTATTGTTATCGGATGGCGACTATTTGTTTTGTTATTGCAGTACCAAATTACACTGGATCACCCGCCGGGCGCCATTTGGCACTGCACAGTTGTCTGATGTGGATGTTGATATTGATTTTAGTCAGGAAACCACACCCAATGATGTGGTTACAATAGTTGCGACGTTACCGTTAACCACCAACGAGCAGTGGCAACCGATGATCCCAGGAGAGGCTTGTTTATTTAAAGCCGGGGCACAGGTTGAACTCTGATAAGTTCAACCTGTGATGATCTGCTGCTCGATTGTAAATAGGGAAAAAAGCCACATTACTGCGGCTGATACGTGCTCAGCTGCACATCAAATTGTTCAACATCGTCTTCTGATTGCCATAATCTGACCAACAGATAATCCAGCTCCGGCGCCAACCAGGCATACACCTGTTTATCGGGCCCTTGGCCATAACGTTCAATGCGAATGGCTTTGACTTTGCCGAAAGGCAACGACAACCATTCTTCGGTTGCCACTTTGTATTTGTAAGTGCGGTTTTCACCATGCCGATTCAGCACGTCGTAGACAAAGTCGGTTTTACCCTGCTGGAGATCCAATACAATTTGGCCGTGGAAACTCAGCATATCCAGCCATTGATCGTTCCAGGTAACTTGTTTGACCACCTGCTTTTTTTCAGTTTTTAACTGTTGCTGCGCCCAATCGAGACTTAGTTCGTAATGACGACTCGGGCCGGTGCCAGAGCGTTGCATTAAATAATGGCTTGGTTTGAGCCGCCCTTGCTCAATCACAAAACGCGAACGCTCTTTGCGTACATCTTTAAAGACTAACCAGCTGATTTTGCTGTTATACCCAAGTTCATAACCAACACCGTCCCGTTTTAAATAACGCGAAGCTTCGCCATGTTTTTTACCTGAACGGAGGATTTGATAACTGGCTTCAAATGGTTTAAAGCCAACATTGGCATCGGTGCTGACTGCCGCCGGAACCGGAGCGGCAGGTGACGCAGTTGCTGCTGTGGTGGAAGCAGCATTTTGCGCGGCAAACACTTGGGGAATTGCAAGGCAAAAAAATGACGCCATCAGGCGCCATTTATGAATTGTCGTGATCATCATCGTCGGCATATCCATGGTCTGATAAAATCTGGCCATCCAACAATGCCTTATCTGCCTGCTGTTGTAAACGGCCCTGACAAAACCAGCGGACCACAAGTGGGTAAATGCGATGTTCCTGATCGTGTACACGCTCGGCAATCATCGTCGCGTCGTCACCAGCAAAAATCGGCACTTTGGCTTGCAGTACCACAGGTCCACCATCGAGCTCTGCCGTCACAAAATGCACACTACAGCCGTGTTGGGTATCACCAGCTTCCAGCGCGCGTTGATGCGTGTGCAATCCCTGATATTTCGGCAATAACGAAGGGTGAATATTTAATAAACGCCCCTGATAATGGCCGACAAATTCAGGCGTTAAGATCCGCATAAAACCGGCCAGTACGACTAAATCAGGCTGAAAACTATCGATGCTCTGCAGCAAGGCCGCATCATAACTCTGCCGATCCGGGTAAGCTTTATGGTCGAGTACCACTGCAGGGATATTTGCATCTGCGGCACGTTGTAGCCCATAAACTCCGGCTTTATTGGAAATGACCGCGCTGATGCGACCGGCAATAAAGCCAGCCGCACACGCATCAATAATGGCCTGCAGGTTTGAACCACTGCCAGAAATCAGTACAACAATTGATTTCATAGTGATTTATGCATTCACGCCAGGGATAACTACCTGCGCTTCACCTTCGGCAGCTGTTTGAATTTCACCCAAATGCCAGGCAGTTTCGCCGGCATCTTGCAGGAATTTCAGCGCGGTAGGCAAATTGTCAGCACTCACCACCACAATCATGCCCACGCCACAGTTAAAGGTGCGGTACATTTCATGACGGGTGACGTTGCCTTGCTGTTGTAACCAGTCAAACACGGCTGGCCATTGGTAACTTTGTTCGTTACAAACCGCTTTGGTTTGTTCAGGTAACACCCGTGGGATATTTTCCCAGAAACCACCGCCAGTGATATGACACAGTGCGTGTACCGGAACAGCTTTAATTAAAGCCAGCAGGTTTTTCACATAAATACGGGTTGGCGCCATTAAATGGTCAGCCAAAGTTTTACCTTCCAACATCACGTCTGGGGTTTGACCGCTGACTTCGATGATTTTACGAATAAGCGAGAAGCCGTTGGAGTGTGGGCCTGAAGAAGCCAGGGCGATGATCTGGTCGCCAGCTTTAACTTTAGAACCATCGATAATGTCGGCTTTTTCGACCACGCCAACACAGAAACCGGCGATGTCGTAATCGCCTTTGTGGTACATCCCAGGCATTTCAGCGGTTTCGCCGCCAACCAGCGCACAACCTGATTGTTCACAACCATCGGCGATGCCATTGACCACACTGGCCGCAACATCAACATCTAATTTGCCGGTTGCATAATAATCGAGGAAAAACAACGGCTCAGCACCCTGAACCACAATATCGTTGACGCACATGGCGACTAAATCGATGCCCACGCTGTCGTGGCGATTTAAGTCGATGGCCAGTCTTAACTTGGTGCCAACACCATCGGTACCAGACACCAATACGGGCTCTTTGTAACCGGCTGGAATTTGACACATAGCGCCAAAACCACCGAGACCACCAATTACTTCTTTGCGGGTCGTACGTTTGACTGCACCTTTGATCCGGTCGACTAAAGCCTCACCAGCATCAATATCTACGCCTGCATCTTTGTAACTTAACGAAGTTTTTTGTTCGCTCACGGTAATCCTCGATGGCAAAAATGAATACGGGTCAAAAAATCCGCCGCATTTTACCCTGTTCTGGCGTCAGACAAAAGGATTATGGCTCGCCTGAAGCAGTTTACTTTCTTGCAAGCGATGATCAACGGGCGTTATTGCATCACGTTGCTCATCGCCTGACTAATATATTCACGTACACTTAAATGCACATCTTTACTGATCTTGTGATAACACAACGACGCCAATGGGAACTCGCGGTTATTGTAGTTCAGGCTGACATAAGGCGCTGTTTCATCGGCTTTTTGGTGCAGCCATTCCCCACCAACCACGCTGATAAAAATCTGTCCGATATAGGCTGCAAAAATGTTGCAGATGGTGAACATATGCTCATCACTGAAGCGTTGCAGGCGATTAACTTCATGCAAACGCGTTAAAATTGTATCAACCAGCGGCAGGCTTTCCAGGCTGAAATCAAGGTTTATTTGATATTCTTCAGATGCAAACTGCACTGCATCAGCGGCACATTGTTGCATTAATTTATCAAGTTCTGGTTGAGTGCTCATAGCGGACTTCCTGTTTTGCCATGAATGGCAAGGATCAATTGACGGAGTTGCCGGCTGCCCGGCCCTAATTTTTCTTCTTTCGGTGTTAATAATGACATGGGCGCCAGTCGCTCTGAGCTTTGCGTTAGCGGCAACCGACACAAGACGCCGTCAGCAATCAGGTGTTTTACCAGATGCTCTGGTAACCAGCAAAAGCCAATGCCACTTTTAATAATTTCAATCGCTTCATAAAAGTTACTGACGGTCCAGCGCTGCTCGGCTTTGAGCCAACCACCCGGGCCCTCCATCGGTTTGCTGGCAGTGTCCCGAATTACAATTTGCAAATGTTGACTCAGTTCGTCTAAGTCCAGTTGTTGATGCTGCGCCAGCAAATGTGCTGCACCAATCACCGGAATCAGATGCGCCACACAAATCGGTTCACCCAAATAACCACGAGGGATCATACCAGTGGCCGCGATCACCAAATCAGCTTTACCTTCCAGGATAACTTCAGTAGTGCCGGTAAGGACAGTATCAATAATTTGGATCCGGCTGCCGCGACTCTGCGGATGAAATTGCGCCAGCGCCTGATATAAAAATTCTTTTGGGTAAACCAGCTCCACCGCAATACGGATTTCCGGCTCCCAACCCATATCAATACTGGCGGCGAGTAACTCTAAATCTTCTATTTGCTGCGTCAAAATACGGGAGCGGCGCAGCATTACATCACCAGCTTCGGTTAAAAATGCTTTGCGGCCAATCACTTGTAGCAGTTCAACGCCGAGCTGGTTTTGTAGTTTTGCCACCGCATGGTTGAGGCTGGACTGGCTTTTATTCAGTAAATCGGCCGCCTGAGAATAACCGCCGGCATCGACTACGGCCTGCAAAATGCGCCATTGTTCCAGAGTCGATTTCGGCCGGTACGGCATAATTCTCCTTTTGCCAATCAGGCAGTTGCAATAATCACCGCCCGTAGCGGGGCCGGATAACCTTCAATGGTTTTACTATGATCAGTCGGGTCAAGAAAATCAACCAGACTTTCATTTTCCATCCAGTTGGTCTTACGTTGTTCATCAAGCGAAGTCTGATTTAAATCAACCACTTTGGCATCATTAAAACCAACGCGTTGCAACCAGCCCACTAAGGCGTCACAGCTTGGAATAAACCAGACATTACGCATCTTGGCGTAACGTTCGCCCGGCACCAGCACAGTGTTGGCATCGCCTTCGACCACCAAAGTTTCCAGCACCAGCTGCCCGCCAGGGCGCAACTGGTTTTTCAGTTGCTGTAAAAAGTCGATTGGCGATTTGCGGTGATATAACACGCCCATCGAAAATACCGTATCAAAGGCTTTTAACACCGGCATCTCATCGATACCAATCGGAATTAAATGTACCTTCGGATCCGGATTAAAATGTTTAATGGCTTCAAACTGGGCATAAAACAACTGGCTTGGGTCAATGCCGACCACAAATTCGGCACCGGCACCGCGCATCCGCCATAAGTGATAACCGCTGCCGCAGCCAACGTCTAACACCAGCCGATGCTGCAGCGGTGCCAGATGCGGCAGCACCCGATCCCACTTCCAGTCTGAACGCCATTCGGTATCAATCTGTAAACCATGCAGCGTAAAAGGGCCTTTGCGCCAGGGCATCAGTTGTTTCAGCAGCACTTCCATTTGCTGTTTTGCGCCTGCAGACAGTTCATCCGGGGCACCAAAGCTGACTTCTGTGGCAAGTTCAATCGCAGCGGTTTGAGTTTTTGGTAAGTGAGAAAGGACTTTTTGCCATTGTTTAAAGTCGCCATGCAGCGCTTCTTTACGCCAGCTCGCCAATTGCGCCGGCAACACCTCTAACCATTTATGCAAAGCGTTTTGGGCAATTTCGCCGTAAAACTGATTAAACTCAAGCATTGGCTGGCTCCGGATCTGTGACTACCGGTCCGGTGCTGGCCGGATTTTTGATAGCGACCATTGAACAAAAATTAAAACACTGGAACCAAACCACACTGCATTGAAAACCGGCTTGTTGAAAACGAAGCTGATGCTCGTTGATGGTGTCTGGCAACATCACATTTTCCAGCGCACTGCGCTTTTGACTGATTTCCAGCTCGCTGTAGCCATTGGCACGTTTAAAATCATGATGTAAATCAATCAGTAATTCATGTGTTTCTGGGTTTTGCAGCACAATTTTTTCCGACAGGATAAAGATGCCACCAGATTTTAACCCCTGATAAATTCGCGCTACCAATTCATCCCGATGTTGTTTCGGCAAAAACTGCAGGGTGAAATTACTGACGACGATGGCAGCATTCGAAATTTCGACATCGCGAATATCGGCAAGCAACACATCAAGCGGTACGTCCGAACGAAATGATTGCAGGTGGCGCTGACAACGTTCCACCATCGCCGGGCTGTTATCGATTGCGATAATCCGACTTTCGGCATCCGTCAGTTGGCGACGCATGGCGAGGCTGGCGGCACCTAACGAACAGCCTAAGTCGTAATAATGGCTTGCAGGCTGCTGGTACTTTTGTGTCAGTTTGCCGATGGTCTGGACGATGGTCTGATAACCCGGCACCGAACGTTGGATCATGTCCGGAAATACTTCGGCGACCGTAGCGTCAAAGCAAAAATCCTGAATTTGAGCCAGTGGCTCGGCGTAAATAAAATCTTTTTGCATAATAAAATAGGGGATGAGCGGCAATGATGCTGTAGTTTACCCGAATTACTTGCGCCATCGTAAGTCTGTTGCCAGATTATCCGCCACGCTTTGTTATGGTCGTCAAAAAAGTTGCAGTTGTGGCGGGGGGTCTTCTGGTGATGGTTTTGGCAAGGACTCAGGCCAAGACGCCAGCACCGGGTGCGTTTCGCCGGTCAGTGCGGCAAAATCAGCGGCAAATTGCCGGGCGAGCATTGGTGCCAAACTATTGTCCGGTGTATGAAAAAAAGCATATGGGGTAAGGCCTTGCGCGCACCATTCTTGCATTTTAGTGAGCCATGGCTGATAAAACGGCCGGTTGGCGGCTAAATCATCCAATCCAATAAAGCGAAATACCGGCGCTGTGGTTAACGCCACGGCGTGTACCGGTAATCTGGGTTTTTTCTGTTGTGCATCGATAAGCGCCGCAGTGTCCGGGGCAACCGAAAACAATGCCCGACTATCAAGGCACAACCGCTCAGTCGTTGTCGCTCTTAATAGTTGGTGCAAAGCTTGTTGCTGCTGCGCTTTGTCAAAAAATGCCGGATGACGTACTTCCAGCGCGCAAGGGTAGTCGGTCCGGATTGTCTCAAGCAGCATTGCCAGATAAGGTAATTGCTTCGGACCAAAGTTTGCTGCTAACTGTAAGTGTATAAAACCAATTTTTGGGCGAAGCGGCTGGATCAGCATCAGCCAGTCCTGAAGTTCCTGTGGCGTCGCAAGTTGATGGCTGATTGATTTTGGCACTTTAAAATTAAACCGGAATGATGCTGTGCTTTGTTCATCCCATCGGGCAATCATTTCAGGTGATGGTGCTGCATAAAAAGTGGTGTTTCCTTCAACAGCATTGAAAAAACGACCATACTGGGATAAAAAAGTAGCAGCTTGGCTATCGCCGGAAAAAAGAGTGCCGCGCCAGCGCGGATTGGCCCACATTGGGCACCCAAGGTAGTACATCGTTGTTTCCAAAAAGTATGTTGATTGGCAGGTTGCAAACCATTATCGCAGCTGACAACTGGCTTTCGTCCATTGCAGAAAGAGTATCACAATGAAGTTATGGCGTGTGTTGATGACCTGGTACGTCGTGGGCTGCATATTATTCAGTGCCAATTTTCCGGTAGTGGCTGCTGATCGGCAGTTACCACCGACCAAACTAAAAATTGCAATCAGCAATGATACTTACCCTTATATGTATCTGGATAAACAAGAACAACCCGGCGGTCTGGTCGTCGATTGGTGGCGGACTTTAGCCAAAGCTCAAAACATTGAAATCGAATTTCTTGCTGTCGACTGGGCCAACATCATGGCATTGCTTGATTCCGGACAGGTGGATGTTATCGGTGGGATGGCGGTAACGACAGAGCGGCAACAAAAATACTTGCTGGGTAGCCTGGTGAGTGATGTGCACAGCAATGTGTTTTTGCATCGTGACTTAGTGCAGGTCAATACACTGGCGCAAGTTGAACCACATCTCATCGGCGTGGTAAAAAACTCCGGTAACATTGCAACTATCAACAGTAAACAGCCAGGATTAACGCTGAAAACCTATGAAAATACCAGTGCGATGTATGATGCTGCTTTGGCTGGGAACATTAAAGCCTTTGTGACCATGGACCGGCTCACACCACGCTATCCGGAATTTGAGCGACTGAATCAGTTGTATCCGGTGTTTAAAAAAATCCCGTTACATAAACTTGAATTAACCTATGGCCTGCGAAAATCCGACGGGCAACTTGCAGCCTTACTCGCGCAATGGGCGAAGTTGTTACCTGCTGATTTAACAGATAAATTGCAACGCCGTTGGCTCAGTGGCGCCAGTACCGATCAATCGCTGTTGTTATCATTATCGGTCGGCAATCAGCCTTTGATGGGGGTTTCTCCGAGCGGTCAGCCACAAGGGTTATTAGTAGATTTATGGACCTTATGGTCGGAAAAAACCACCACGCCAATCGCCATTGTGCCGGATATCAGCAGTGCCGGTATTAAAAGTCTGAGTCAGGGGCGGGTTGATATTCACATGGGATATCCGTTGCAACCATCGTCCACCACCGATTTGCAGCCCGTTCATCAGGTATACAATTTCAGTTCGTCGTTCTATTACCCAAAAAATCTGCCGATTGCCAGTTTGGCGGACGTCAAGTTCCCCGTCGGCATTTTTACCTCTGCCAGTTATACCCGGCAGCTCAAAAAAGATTTCCCGAATTTGACGCTGCAGAGTTTTAACACCCTCGATGAAATGTTGTTCGCCGTGGAACGGCGCCAAATCGCCGGTTTTTTTGGTGCGGATCTGGTGATGCAACACCGGTTGTTGTTGACGCAGAGTGACATCTATAAAGCGCTTGATTATCCACGTTTTAACAGTCCCTTATATGCGTTGGTGCGTGAAGGAAACACCATGCTGGCGAACAAAATTCAACAAGGATTTGCCGCTTTGACCCAAGACCAGCTGGAAATGGTTGAAAAGCGCTGGGTTAACCAAAGTGATCTGGCGTATTTTGCCAAGTTTCGCCAACAGGTGCCCTTAACAACCTCAGAGCGGGAATGGTTGACCCAGCATCCGCAAATAAAAGTCGGTGTGCTCGCTGATTGGGCACCGATGGAGTTTATTGACGAAAACGGTCAGTTTAGTGGCGTGACTCAGGATGTGTTGCACAAGCTCAATCAACGGCTGGGCACAAACTTAGCGGCCGTGCCTTTTAAGCGCTGGGAAGATCTGGAGCAAGCCTTTCGCGATGGTCAGCTTGATGTGGTTGCCAATATGTCGGATTTGCCGGAGCGGCGGCAATATGCGGCATTTAGTTTTAATTTCTGGCCGTTACAATGGACGCTTATTAGCCATAACAGCACAAGCGAAATCAACCTATTGCAGCAACTGCAAGGGAAAAGGATTGCGGTGCTAAAAGAATATCAAATCGCTAAATATTTCGAAGCTAATTATCCGACAATTACTTTGTTGCACGTAGAAAGCCTGGACGAGGGCATCAAAGCGCTGCAACGCGGTGAAGCGGATTTTGTGGTTGACACTGTTGTTTCGTCTGGCCGCGCTTTACGCCAGACCGAAAACCGCAATTTGCGCATGCATCTGCCAACGGACATGCCCACGTATCCTTCCTTATTCGCGGTGCGTAAAGACTGGCCTGACTTGCTGCGTATTATGGATAAAGGTCTAAAAACCTTGACCGAAGCCGATCGTTCGGAAATTCTCGACCGCTGGTTCACGGTTGAAATTCGTCAGGGCGTTGATGAAGGCAAAGTGGCTGATTTAATTCTGCAAATTGTTGGCATTGGCGTGTTTTTGCTGGCGCTGGTGTTTTTCTGGAATATGTCACTGCGCCGCGAAATTGGCTTGCGCCGCGATATGGAAGAAAAAATGCGCTTTATGGCGACCCATGATGATTTAACCAAGCTTGCGAATAGGAATCTACTGGAAGAGCGGCTCACGCAAGCGTTGCATCAACACGCGCGGCATCATGAGAAACTGGCGTTGTTGTTTTTAGATTTAGATGGTTTTAAAGAAGTAAATGACCGTTTTGGTCATCATGTCGGCGATGAGTTGCTGATTAAAGTCGCTGATGTGCTGAACCACTGTGTACGTAAAAGTGACACCGTGGCGCGTTTTGGCGGTGATGAGTTTGTGATTTTACTGACAGCCATGCTGGATAAAGATGACGCGGCAATTGTAGCGGAAAAAATTCTGCTGCATTTATCCACGCCACTGCAATTGTCGGCCTGTTCAGCGAAAGTCGGTGCCAGTATCGGCATTGCGCTGTATCCGGACAATGGTACTGACAGTCAGCAAATGATGAAAGCAGCAGATAGTCTGATGTATCAGGCAAAACAGCAGGGCAAAGGCTGTTATCGCTTTAGTCAGGGGGCAACTACAACGCTTTGATGATCAAGGGCAGTGACTTTAACCGTCTTTTCTATATAATTGGCGCTCATTTTCAGTGTCAAGTTTCAGTACCGGTAGAAAGGATCAGTGCATGCGTAGTCATTATTGCGGTTTGTTGAACGCACAACACGTCGGACAACAAGTTTCTCTGTGCGGTTGGATCAACCGTCGTCGTGACCTCGGCGGTCTGATTTTTGTGGACTTGCGCGACCGCGAAGGTCTGGTGCAGGTGTTTTTTGATCCGGATTTAACCGACATGTTTGCCGCTGCTGCCGAACTTCGCAACGAATTTTGCGTGCAGATCAAAGGCGAAGTACGGGCCCGTCCTGATTCGCAAATCAATAAAGATATGGCAACCGGCGAAGTGGAAATTTACGCTTCAGCTTTAACCATTCTGAATAAAGCACCAGCGTTACCGCTTGATTTTAATCAGAACAACAGCGAAGAGCAGCGCTTAAAATATCGTTATTTAGATATTCGCCGTCCTTTGATGAGCGACCGCTTAAAATTTCGCGCTAAAGTCACCAGCTTTGTCCGTAACTTTATGGACAGCAACGGCTTTTTAGATATCGAAACGCCAATTCTGACCAAAGCAACGCCAGAAGGCGCCCGTGATTATTTGGTGCCAAGCCGCACCCACAAAGGTCAGTTTTTTGCCTTACCACAATCACCACAGCTGTTTAAGCAGTTGCTGATGATGGGCGGTATGGACCGTTATTATCAGATCGTTAAATGTTTCCGTGACGAAGACTTGCGTGCCGATCGGCAGCCAGAATTCACCCAAATCGATATCGAAACCAGCTTTATGACCGCGCCTCAGGTAATGCAGGTCACCGAAGAAATGGTGGTGTCGATGTTTAAATCGATGCTGGACGTTGATTTGGGCACCTTGCCACAAATGACCTATTTAGAGGCCATGCGCTTATACGGTTCAGACAAACCGGATTTACGTAATCCAATGCAGTTTGTCGACGTGGCTGACTTATTAAAAGAAGTCGACTTTAAAGTATTTTCAGGCCCGGCTAACGATCCAAAAGGCCGTGTCGTTGCGCTGAAAGTGCCTGGTGCTGCCGAAAAAGTGTCACGTAAGGACATCGACACTTACACCGCTTTTGTTGGCATTTATGGTGCCAAAGGCTTGGCCTGGTTAAAAGTAAACGATGTGGCGCTAGGCCTGGAAGGCATTCAATCACCCGTCGCTAAGTTCTTAACTGCCGAAATCGTCAGTGAAATTTTAAGCCGTACCGGCGCGCAAAATGGCGACCTGATTTTCTTTGGTGCCGATCGTGCCAAAGTGGTGTGCGAAGCGATGGGCGCACTGCGCTTAAAACTGGGTGAAGATTTAGGTATTACCCAGCCAGGCTGGAAACCGCTGTGGGTTATTGATTTCCCAATGTTCGAAGAAAACGATGATGGCAGTTTTTCTGCTGTGCACCATCCGTTTACGTCGCCGCTGGATACCGCTGCATTTTTAGCGACCGAAACCGGTGCACTGGAATTGGGCTCGTTACTTTCTAACGCCTACGATATGGTGCTGAACGGCACTGAATTAGGTGGTGGGTCGGTGCGTATTCACACACCAGAAGTGCAAGCCAAAGTGTTCCAGTTACTGGGGATCAGCGACGAAGAAGCCGCCGAAAAATTTGGTTTCTTATTAGAAGCCTTACGTTACGGCGCGCCGCCACATGCTGGTTTAGCCTTCGGTTTAGACCGTCTGGTGATGTTGATGACTGGTGCAACATCCATTCGTGACGTGATGGCCTTTCCAAAAACCGCAACAGCAGCTTGCCCGCTGACCGATGCACCTGGTTTTGCCAACCCGCAACAACTCGCGGATTTGGCTATTGCCGTGGTGGTGAAAGCTGACGCTGCGCAATAACTCTATAACTAACACAGCACTGCCGCTGCGGTGGTTCTGGTGGTGCTGAAGTTCGCACCGCCACATTAGCTTCTAGGCGGCGACAACTTTGTCGCCGTTTTTATCTGTGGTATCAGGCATTTAATTGATACCGTAGTGTTTTGAATTTTGATGGAGTACAACATGGCAGGTCATAGTAAATGGGCCAATATGAAGCACCGCAAGGCGCGTCAGGATGCCAAAAAGGTGAAGATATTCACTAAGTTAATTCGTGAATTGACAGTTTCAGCCAAGCAGGGCCCGGACCCTGATGGCAATCCGCGGTTACGTACAGCCATTGCCAAGGCGTTGGTCAACAACCTGTCGCGTGATGTGATTGAGCGGGCGGTTAAACGTGGTGCTGGTGATAGCGGCGGCGAGAATTTCGAAGAGCTGGTCTACGAAGGATATGGCCCGAATGGCGTGGCGATTATCGTCGAAACCTTAACTGACAACCATAAAAGAACCGTCGCTGATGTGCGCAGCGCCTTTACCAAATATGGTGGCAACCTAGGCACCAATGGCTCGGTATCCTATATGTTCGCCCGCCAGGGCTTGTTAAGTTTTGCGCCGGGAATAGACGAAGATCTGCTGATGGAGCAAGCGCTGGAAGCGGGTGCCGATGATGTTGTCACGCATGAAGATGGCTCCTTTGAAGTGGTCACTTCGCCTGAGGCTTTTGTTGATGTGCAAGAGGCGTTAGCAAAGGCAGGGTTACAGGCCGAACATGCGGAAGTTAGTTTAGTGCCGGCCACCAAAGCCGAAATCGGTGCAGATACCGTGGTTAAATTTTTTAAACTGATTGATATGTTAGAAGATTTTGACGATGTGCAAAACGTCTATCACAATGCCGACATCGCCGATGATGTCATGGCGCTGGTTGAATAACACTTGAATATTATCTTAGGAATTGACCCGGGTAGCCGGCTGACTGGTTATGGTGTGATCCGCCAGCAGGGTTCGAAGTTTGAATATGTCGCCAGTGGCTGTATCCGGATGACGCTGGGCGAAATGCCGGATCGGCTGAAGCAAATTTTTGATGGTATCAGTCAGATCATCGAGCAAACGCAGCCGACGGTATTTGCGATTGAACAGGTGTTTATGGCGCGAAATCCTGACTCCGCGCTGAAATTAGGGCAGGCGCGAGGCGCAGCGATCGTTGCGGCAAAAGTCGGTGGCCTGGACGTATACGAGTATTCAGCGCGTCAGGTAAAACAGTCGGTGGTCGGAACCGGCGCCGCCGATAAAACCCAGGTGCAGCATATGGTGCGCACATTATTAAAGCTACAGGCCAATCCACAAGCCGATGCGGCAGATGCGCTAGCGGTTGCTTTGTGTCATGGTCACACCCAACAAAGCCTGATCAGTATGGCAGGGCAGGCCACTAAAACTGTGCGTGGCCGTTTACGGTAAAGCTGGTTCAACACCGCTGTAACATCGCAACCCAAATGCAACTAATTCGCATGAATATGCAGGGAAAATATAATGATTGGTCGACTCCGTGGCATTATTGCCGAAAAACAAGCGCCAGATCTGCTGATTGAAGTTGGCGGCGTGGGTTATGAAGTGCAATTACCGTTGACCAGCTTTTACACTTTACCGGCGGTTGGTCAGGAAACCACGCTTTATACTCATTTTGTCGTGCGCGAAGATGCTCAATTACTGTATGGTTTTGCCAATCCAACCGAACGCAGTTTGTTCCGCCAACTGATTAAAGCCAACGGCATCGGTCCGAAAATGGCGCTGACGATTTTATCTGGCCTCACTGCAACGCAATTTGTCCGTTGTGTGCAACACGACGATATCAGCACCTTGGTGAAATTACCTGGCGTGGGTAAAAAAACTGCCGAGCGGTTATTGGTGGAAATGCGCGACCGGTTAAAAGACTGGGGCTTGTCGATTGCAACGCCGGTGACTGACCACTTAGTATTGGGTGACGATGAAGTGCAGAGCTTTCAACTCAAAGAAACGCCTGAATCCGACGCCATCAGTGCGTTAGTTTCGTTAGGATATAGCCAGGCGCAAGCCGCTATGGCGGTGAAAAAGGTGTATCATGCCGGCTTAACCAGCGAACAGTTGATTAAAGCATCCTTAAAATCAATGATTTAGTTTGTGTTCCAATTGTTCGCCGGTAGCTGGTTTATACCCCGAATCTTCAAGGATGACGGGTATATAGCTGGTTGTGTTTAGAATTTAGCCTGCAGAGAGTAGCCCATGATTGAAGCAGATCGTTTAATTGCCCCCGGCGCCAGCCGTGAAGATGAAGTGATCGACAGGGCGATCCGGCCAAAATCATTGGCGGATTATACCGGGCAGACCCATGTCCGCGAACAAATGGCGATTTTTATCGAAGCCGCGCGGGGTCGTGGTGAGCCGTTGGATCATTTACTGATTTTTGGCCCACCTGGCTTGGGCAAAACGACCCTGGCGATGATTGTGGCCAATGAAATGGGCGTCAATATCAAACAAACGTCCGGACCCGTGCTGGAAAAAGCTGGTGATTTAGCCGCGCTTTTAACCAATCTTGAACCCAATGACGTATTGTTTATCGATGAAATTCATCGCCTGAGTCCAGTCGTTGAAGAAATTTTGTATCCGGCGATGGAAGACTATCAACTGGATATTATGATCGGCGAAGGCCCGGCCGCACGTTCGATTAAACTGGATTTACCGCCATTTACCTTAGTTGGTGCGACCACCCGTGCTGGCGCTTTAACTTCTCCACTGCGCGACCGGTTTGGTATTGTGCAGCGGCTGGAATTTTATAAAGTTGAAGAACTGGCACAAATCATTTTGCGCTCGGCACATTTCCTGAATCTACAACTCGAATTACCCGCAGCCACTGAAATTGCCCGACGCTCGCGAGGTACACCGCGCATTGCAAACCGATTGTTACGCCGGGTACGTGATTTCGCCCAGGTTAAATCCAATGGTGAAGTGTCCATGGAGATTGCCAATCAGGCATTGTTGATGGTGGATGTTGATGCACAGGGATTTGACTATATGGATCGCAAGTTATTGCTGACCATTATCGAAAAATTTATGGGTGGACCGGTCGGTCTTGATAATCTGGCGGCAGCGATTGGCGAGGAAAAAGACACCATCGAAGATGTAATAGAACCGTTTTTAATTCAGCAAGGTTTTATTCAGCGTACTCCTCGAGGGCGAATTGCCTCACCACACGCTTATAAACATTTTGGTTTTGATTTGCCGGCAACCAAAGACGATTAATCAGCATTGGTCGTTACAGTGAAGGGCGGCTTAGGCTGCCTTTTTGTTGAGTTTCAGTTTGTTACAGACAAAAAAAAGCCCGCTTAAGCAGCGGGCGAATGCAACAAGTTGAAGTAGAACTTCAAAAATCCAGGGAACATGTTTGACTAGCCCGACTCAATCCGAAGACAAATCCAACTAATCTGTGATCTTTACTACAGTGAAACACCCTCGGGTCACACCGTTGCGCTAGCTCAGAACACGGAGGCATTCTAGGGAATTAGACTATTTACTTCAAACGAGAAAAATTGACTAAATTCATTAGTTAAATTAATGCGAATATTAATTCATCTTTAATGAATATCAAGTGCCTCCTCAATGCAGCTCAATATTCTAAAGGCTCTTAGCTTGGTTAGATGAACATAAAATGAATATTTGAGATTATTTTTTTCATGATTAACATACGCAAGTGAGCCTTTTGGCTCTTTGTCGTTGAATCTCGGCGATTCATCGTAAAAAGTGAACTTTTACTGAGTACAGGTCTCCATTTACAAGGATTGGCGCCAGAACCACGCACATTTGGAACTATTTTTGCAATTGCCGATGTTGCGCTGTTGAGTTAGTCAGCCTGCTCCAATATCATAGCGCCCAAATCGGTAGTTTTATTTCAGCTTTTTTCAGAGGTACGTGCAGGTGACTGGTCAACTTTCAATTTTACACCTTATTCTTGGCGCCAGTATTCCGGTGATGGCAGTGATGCTGATCCTCAGCGCTGCTTCCATTGTTTCCTGGGCAATGATTATCCAGCGTAGTAAAGCACTTAAAGAAGCCACTGAAGACACCCGGAAATTTGAAGACCGGTTCTGGTCAGGTGTGGACTTATCTAAGCTCTATAATGAAGTCAGTGCCCGCGCCAATGTCAGTGGCATGGAATCACTGTTCAAAGCTGGTTTCAAAGAATTCGCCCGTCTGCATAAAACCAACGCCCGTCAGCCAAGTGCGGTGATGGAGGGCACCCAAAGAGCAATGCGTGTGTGCCTGTCGCGTGAAGTTGAACGGCTGGAAATGCATTTACCATTTCTGGCAACTGTAGGCTCAATCAGTCCATACATTGGTTTATTTGGTACCGTTTGGGGCATCATGACTTCATTCATCGCTTTAGGTGCGGTACAACAAGCCACCTTGGCAATGGTTGCTCCCGGTATCGCCGAAGCGTTAATTGCTACGGCTATCGGTTTATTCGCCGCTATTCCGGCAGTTATCGCTTACAACAGATTTTCGCATCGGGTTGAACAACTCGAAAATGCGTATGCCAACTTTGTCGAAGAGTTCTCAAATATACTGCATCGGCAGGCAGTTAGTGGCGGAGACGGTCAATAATGTACGTGCGCAAAAAACGTCGGATGGTTGCAGAGATTAACGTGGTGCCATATATCGACGTGATGTTGGTGTTATTGATTATCTTTATGGTCACCACACCAATCATTACGCAAGGCGTCAAAGTTGAGTTACCAAAATCCAAAGCTGAACCGATTGAGCAAGTCAAAGACGGTAAAACCCCTATCGTTGCAACTGTCGATGAAGCTGGGTTGTATTATTTCGAAAAAGACGGTGTCAATAAAGGGCCGTTTAATGCCGAGCAATTGCAGGCTGAAGTGACTGATTCGCTGACGATCGAGCCAGGCACTCAGGTAATCATTAAAGGTGACGGCAGAGTGACTTACGATGCCATCATTTTATTGCTGAATTTATTAAAAGAAGCCGGTGCTCCGGCGGTTGGTCTGATGACAGAAGACGTGGAGTCCAAATAAATGGATCCAGCGTTTAAAAAGGCGTTGCAAATATCCGGCGGCGCACATGTGCTGCTGATATTAGCAATGTTGGTTAATTTCAGTTTTTTTGACGACAATGAAGTGATTGTCGTTCCGTTATATTCTGCGAGCAATGCGCCGTTGATGGCTAGTGTGGTTGAAAATCCTGAGTTAAAAGAAGCAGAAAAAGCCACCAAGAAAAAGCCAGAACCGAAAAAAGAAGAACCGGTGAAAGAGCCGCCGGAAAAAGAAGAACCAAAAGAAGATCTGCAGAAAAAGCAGGAAGAGGCAAAAAAACTTCAGGCCGAAAAAGAGGCTGAAGTGAAAAAGAAGCGTGAAGCTGACGTCGCGCTGAAAAAGAAAAAAGAAACCGAAAAGAAAAAAGAATTAGATAAGAAAAAGGCTGAAGACAAAGCCAAACAGGAAAAGAAAAAGAAAGATGAGTTAGCGAAGAAGAAAAAAGCTGACGAATTGAAAAAGAAAAAAGCTGATGAGCTGAAAAAGAAAAAAGCCGACGAGTTAAAGAAAAAGAAAGCTGAAGATAAAAAACGCCAGCAAGAACTCGAACGTCAGGCAGAACAGCAATTGATGGAAGATGAGTTTGCTGAGGAGGCCGAAGAGGCTCGCCGTGCTGCACGGCAAGGCCAATTGTTGACTGAAAAGCAACGGTATGTTGCCATGATTGTTGAACGTGTTCGGCAAAGCTGGTTTACTGATGACACCATGAACGGTAAAGAGTGTGTCATCTCTCTAAATCTGGCCAGTAATGGCTTTGTTATTAATATGAAAGTTGAGGGTGGCGATACCGGTGTATGTAATGCCGCAGTCAATGCCATCAACAGAGTTGGACGTTTTCCAATGCCTGAAGATCCGGATTTAAATGCCGAATTCAGACAATTGAAGTTACCATTTAAAAAATAAACAGAGACCTGATGACAATGATATTGAAGTGGATCGGAAGAACAGCAATCTTTGCGTTGGCAGTAGTCGCTTTACAAGCAAAAGCCTCGCTCGAAATTGTAATTACAGAAGGTGTGGATTCGGCAAGGCCGATCGCCATTGTTCCATTTACTTTTGTCGGCCAGAATCAGCCGACACAAAATATAAGTCAGATTGTCGCTGCCGATTTAATGCGCAGCGGTAAATTCAATCCGGTAAATGTGATGCGGATGCCGCAGCAGCCACAGAACAGCAGCCAGTTTAATGCTGCAGCCTGGGCGAAAACCGGTATTGAAGCTGTTGTAATGGGAACAGTGAAAGAAGTTGGCCTCGATCGTTACACCATTAATTATGAGCTGATCGATGTGGTCAAAGCCAATGGCGGTGTTGGTCAACCGATGATGAATGCAGCCGGCCGTATGGTTGCCGGTTCAAATCATATATTGCATTCCAGTGAAATTACCATCGCCGGAAAGTTATTCAGACAATATGCACATCGGGTTAGTGACGTCATTTATGAAAAATTAACTGGCGAACGTGGTGCTTTTTCAACCAAAATAGCTTATGTATTAGTAAGAGATAAACAAGAGTATCGTTATCAGTTAGTTGTGGCCGATTATGATGGTGAAAACGAGCAAGTATTATTGCGTTCAAAAGAGCCGTTAATGTCGCCGACCTGGTCACCTGATGGCACCAAATTGGCTTATGTAACTTTTGAACGTAAACAATCTCAGATTTATATTCAGGATGTGTATACAGCTCGTCGTAGTATCCTGACGTCGTTTAAAGGGATTAACAGTGCACCGATTTGGTCGCCAGATGGCCGGAAAATGGCGATGACTTTATCGAAAGATGGCAATACTGAAATTTATGTGATGGATATTGCGTCAAAATCACTGAATAAACTGACGAATCATCGCGCGATTGATACAGAACCGAATTGGGCACCTGATAGTCAGACGGTACTTTTTACATCTGAACGTGGCGGAAATCCGCAACTTTATACTGTAGATATCAACACAAAAGCAACAACTCGTGTTACTTTTGATGGTGAACAGAATTTAGCGGGTAAATTTACACCTAACGGGCAAGCAATTGTTATGGTAAACCGGACAAACGGTCAGTATAATATTGCGCGCATGGATAGGACTACCCGTCAAATGCAAGTGCTGACTCGCACTTATTTGGATGAGTCACCAAGCATTGCGCCTAACGGCTCAATGATAATTTATAGTACTTTGCACGGTTCGTCACAAGTACTGGCACTGGTGTCCATGGATGGTCGCTTTAAAGCTAGGTTACCAGCAGTGAATGGTCGGGTAAAATCGCCAGCCTGGTCGCCGTTTTTATAAAAATCAAAAATTTGGTTAATCGTTTTACTAAGGAAAAATCATGAACTTAAATAAAGTTTTAAAAGGTTTGTTAGTAGCAGTGCCAGTGCTGACTTTAGCTGCATGTAGCTCTAACAATGACACTGATGCCGGTGCTTCTAACGAAGTAGCAAACCAGCCAGTACAAGCTGTTGACCAAGGCATGAGCGATGCAGAACAACTGCGTCAGCAATTAGAAGCCCTGCGTCAGCAAAACACTATTTACTTCGACTTCGACAAGTCAACTATCCGTTCTGAATTCGCTTCAGTTCTGGATGCGCACGCTGCTTTCCTGCGTGCTCGTACGACTATCTCTGTAACTGTTGAAGGTCACACTGACGCTCGCGGTACTCCAGAGTACAACATTGCACTGGGCGAGCGTCGTGCTCAATCAGTTCAAAGCTACCTGGCAAACCTGGGTGTTGCTGCTGGTCAGCTGTCTGTAGTTAGCTACGGCGAAGAAAAACCAGTTGACGCTGGTAACACTGAAGATGCGTTTGCTAAAAACCGTCGTGCAGTTTTAGTATACTAATCTGATTTAGTGGGTGTGCATGGACGTTAAGAAGTCTCTGATAACAGCGTTATCGCTGATCAGTTTTGCTGTTTTGGCAAACCCAGCGCCTGTCGCTGATTTAAGCCGTAGCAGCAATAAAACTTTCGGTGCACAAAACAGTGCGCGGGCTGGTTCTGTTGAAGAACGGCTTGCCGCATTGGAGCGTGTAGTTGAAGCGCGGGCATCAGCCCAGCTTGAAATGCAGCAGCAATTACAGACTTTGCTTGACGAAGTCAGTGAGTTGCGTGGCACCACCGAAGTGCACAATCACAAGTTAGAAGAGATATTGCAGCAACAGCGTGATATCTATCAGGAAATTGACCGCCGGTTAGGTGGGCAGAGTTCAGCAGGTCCTGCGATACAGTCAAATGTACCAGGCGCTGTTGAACCTCAGGCCTCTGTTCCTGCGGGCAATCCCGCCGCCGTAGTTGCAGCCGATCAGGTTGCAGCTTCGGAAGCGGCTGCTGCTCAGGCAGGTGCTTCTGCGACATCGACGATGAGCGAAGGCCAGGCCTATGAGCAAGCTATCAACTTCGTGATTAAAGATAATAACTACGCAGCAGCTATTCCGGCTTTTGAAAGTTTTATCGACAATTACCCAAATTCTGAATACACGTCAAATTCGCATTATTGGTTAGGCCAGCTTTATTATCAGAAGTCTGATTTGTCTAAAGCTAAAACCCATTTTGAACGTGTGGTCAAACAATACCCTAATTCCTCGCGGGTACCAGATGCTTTAGAAAAGCTCGGTATGGTCGCAGAGAAGCAAAATGATTTAGTTGCAGCGAAGCGTTTTTACAATCAATTAATTAAAAGCTTCCCTAAATCAAAACCAGCAGCAAAAGCGCGCAAAAAGCTGGAAACAATGTGATTTATTGTGTTTAAAAGAAACCGCCGATTGGCGGTTTTTTTGTATCTGCAATGAGTTTTGCACCAAAAATTGGCAGTAGCAATGACCTGTTTTTGGTTGTGTGATACTACTCACAATGACTATTTTTAAACGTTCCACGCACTTTATTATACCTATCAACCTGTTTGATATTCCGGCTTTATTTGTTCGATTAAGCAACAGCTTGGTTTTTTCTGCTGGCATTTTAAGCAGTCAGCAGTGCTAAATGGTGTTTTTGGCAGATTTTGGTTGCACTGAGCGCGTAAATAAGTAAGATATGCCTCCGCGACAGGGGCCATTAGCTCAGCTGGTAGAGCAGCGGACTTTTAATCCGTTGGTCGATGATTCGAATTCATCATGGCCCACCACTTTCGCGCAAACATTTGTTGGACTGGGCCATTAGCTCAGCTGGTAGAGCAGCGGACTTTTAATCCGTTGGTCGATGATTCGAATTCATCATGGCCCACCAGTCCAGCCGCATGTTTGGGTCATTAGCTCAGCTGGTAGAGCAGCGGACTTTTAATCCGTTGGTCGATGGTTCAAATCCATCATGACCCACCACTTTCTC